>ENA-OQEX01000033-OQEX01000033.1-human-gut-metagenome-genome-assembly--contig:-NODE-33-length-71489-cov-7.715899_pt1 | contig 71489 bp, 92 predicted proteins | sample MGYA00242802_ERZ504649 | MGnify/ENA primary metagenome ERZ504649 (study PRJEB26092, sample SAMD00036194) | human gut metagenome | host: Homo sapiens | study: EMG produced TPA metagenomics assembly of...
AGCGCCTGACCATTGGCGGTGAGGTGCGTCTGATGGGCGCTTACATCGTCAAGTGCACCGGCGTGGAGAAGAATGCCGACGGCAGCATTGCCGCCATCCACTGCACCGCCGACCTTGAGACGGGCAACGGCAATCCCGCCGACGGCCGCAAGGTCAAGGGCACCATCCATTGGGTGAGTGCCGCCCATGCCGTGGATGCCGAGGTGCGCCTGTACGACAAGCTGTTCACCGAGGCCAACATGAACGCCATCCCCGAGGGCAGCGATTACAAGGACTACCTGAACCCGGAAAGCGTTGTTGTGTGCAAGGGCTGCAAGCTGGAAGAAAGCCTGAAGGACGCAAAGCCCGGTGAGAAGTTCCAGTTCGTGCGCACCGGCTTCTTTACGCCGGACTCCAAGAACCCCGGCGTTTACAACCGCGTCGTCACCCTGCGCGACAGTTTCAAACCCGCAAAGTAAAAAATATATCACGTCAAAAGGAGCATTTGATCTTTTATGAAGAAACTCACCCGGAATGTTATCATCATGGCTGTTGTCACTGTCATTATGGCAGTTGTGCTCGGCCTGTACATCAAGTACACCGGCACTGTGCCCGCTGCCGACAACGCCGCCAGCCTGACGGATGGCATCTATACGTCCAGCGCTCAGGGCTGCCTGAGTGATGTGACCGTCACCGTCACCGTCACCGGCGGCCGGGTGACCGGTGTGGAGATCGATGCATCCGGCGAGACTCCCGAACTGGGCGGCACCGCTGCTGAAACTCTGGCAGACCAGCTGACCAAGGCCGGTTCCACCAGCGGTGTGGACGCTGTTGCCGGTGCTACCATGACCAGCGACGCTGTGTTCACCGCCATGGACGACTGTCTGAGTCAGGCAGAGTAAAGACCCGAAAGACCGGCATGGTTCACAGCTTTGCCGGTCTTTTTTCTTAAAATACAGCACAAGGAGAGGGAACATTATGGGCGTATTATCCAATCTGGAACCAGCTTCGGTTTTTTATTACTTTGAGGAGATCTGCAGCATTCCGCACACCTCCCACCACGAAAAGGCACTGAGCGACTACTGCGTGCAGTTCGCCAAGGCCCACGGCCTTGCCTGCCGTCAGGACGAGATGGGCAATGTGCTCATCAAGCACCGGCCACACCCGGATACGAGAAGGAGCCGGGCCTGATCCTGCAGGGCCATCTGGACATGGTGGGCGACAAGACCGCCGACTGCCCGCTGGATCTTGAGAAGGATGCCATCCACCCGGTCGTAGACGGCGGCTATGTGTGCGCCGAGCACGACCCTTGGAGGCGACGACGGCATTGCCGTGGCCTACGCACTGGCTGTGCTGGACGCAAAGGACATTCCCCACCCTGCGCTGGAGGTCGTGCTGACCGTCTGCGAGGAGGTGGGTCTGCTGGGTGCATCTGCCATGGATTTTTCCGACCTTGAGGGCGGATGCTGGTGAACATCGACTCCGAGGAAGAGGGGGTGCTGACCGCAGGCTGTGCAGGCGGACGCCGCGTTGAATGCCATCTGCCCATTGCCCGTGTTCCTGTGACCGGCACCGCCGTAAAGGCGGATGTGGTCGGCCTTGTGGGCGGACACTCCGGCACCGAGATCCACAAGGGCCGTGCCAACGCCATCGCTCTGCTGGGGCGCTACCTGACCCTGCTGTCTGACCACGGTGCAGAGTACGCTGTGCTCACCCTCTCCGGCGGTGCAAAGGAAAACGTCATCCCGAAAGAAAGCAGCGTTACGCTGGTGCTGCCCGCCGGTATCACCGAAGCCGTGCGCGCTGCCGGGGCAGACTTACCGCGCAGATGAAAGCAGAATTCGGCACTGCTGACCCGGGCATCCGCCTGCAGCTCACCGAGGAGGCTGCGGCGAATACGATGCACTGGATGCGAACTCCACCCAGCGCCTGCGCAAGGCCCTGCTGCTGATGCCATGGGGCGTGCAGGCCATGAGCATGGATGTGCCGGGCCTTGTGGAGACCTCGCTGAATCTGGGCGTTGCGAGATGGACGAGCAGGAAGCCATCCTGCGCTTCTCCCTGCGCAGCTCGGTGCCCTCGGCGAAGGAGCTGCTGAGCTGCAAACTGCAGACCCTGACCGAGCTGCTGGGCGGCAGCGTGCGGTTCCACGGCGACTATCCCGCTTGGACCTACGCCCGCGAAAGCGCCCTGCGCGACCGCTGCGTTGCTGTGTACGAGGCACAGTACGGTGCAAAGCCCCAGATCGTTGCCATTCATGCAGGTCTGGAATGCGGCATCCTCTCCGGCAAGATCGACGGGCTGGACTGCATCTCCTTCGGCCCGAACCTGCTGCACGTCCACACCCCCAACGAGCGCGCGACATTGCATCGGTGGCCCGTGTGTGGGAATACCTGAAGGCTATTCTGGCTTATAAAGAGTAAAACCCTCTCAGTCACAGCTTGCGCTGTGCCAGCTCCCCCGAAAGGGGGAGCTTTCTTTGTGCTGACTGTAAAGATTCAAAAGCTCCCCCTTTCGGGGGAGCTGCTGAACGAAGTGAAGCTGAGAGGGTCAATCCAAATACTTGATCTTGCCCGGCTCAATGCCCTTGATGCCAAGGCCCGGCTCGTTGGAAACAGTGATGTCTTTTTCGTTGAACACTGCACCGCCGAGGATGGGGTCCTCACTGCACAGCACGGGGCCGTCCAGATCCACGCGGGTGATGATCTGCTTTGCGCAGGCCAGATGCACGGCGGCATTCACGCTGATCTTGGCTTCCAGCATACAGCCGATCATGCACTCCACGCCGTACACCTCGGCAGCGGATGCGATCTTGAGGGCGTTGTACAGGCCGCCGCACTTCATCAGCTTGATGTTCACGAGGTCTGCGGCTCCCATCTGCATGATGGTCAGTGCGTCCTGCGGGGAGAACACGCTCTCGTCGGCCAGCACCGGCACATAGGAGCGCTCGGTAACATACTTCAGGCCTTCAAAATCGTGGGCCTTGACCGGCTGCTCCACGAATTCGAGATCAAGGCCCTTCTCCTGCATTCCGTTCAGGATGCGCACAGCTTCCTTGGGGGTCCAGCCCTGATTTGCATCGATGCGGATGCAGGTCTCCTTGGGCACAGCACCGCGGATGGCGCTCAGGCGTGCAATATCCTTTTCCGGCTCCTTGCCCACCTTGACCTTCAGGCAGTCGTAGCCGCGGTCGATGGCGTTCAGGGCATCGCGCACCATCTCTTCGGGGTCGTTGACGCTGATGGTGATGTCGGTGACGATGGACTTCTTTGCGCCGCCCATCAGCTTGTACACAGGGATTTTGTACAGCTGGCCGTACAGATCCCACAGGGCCATATCCACAGCAGCCTTGGCGCTGGTGTTCTTCTGGATGCAGGCATTCAGTGCGATCATCAGGTCTTCAAAGTCGTCCACATCGCGGCCGATGATGGTCTTTGCGATATGGTCGCGGATGGCACCGATGATGGCACCGGTGGTGTCGCCGGTGATCACACCGGTGGGAGGTGCCTCACCATAACCCACAGCGCCGGTGTCGGTGTGGATCTCTACGATCACATCCTCCACGCTGCTGACCGAGCGCAGGGCCGTCTTAAAAGGCACGCGCAGCGGCACGGAGATCAGACCGAGACGTACTTCCGTGATTTTCATGCAAAAACCTACCCCTTTCGATAAAAAAATATTGCCAGATTATGAAATCTATGGTAGTATTGTATACGAAATTGTCGATATTGTAAAGACAATTGTCCGCAAAAAATTGCACAAAAAGAAAGGGGATTGGGTTCATGATCACAAACGGTTTCACCTACATCGCCGTGCTGGTGTTCATTGCCGCACTGCTGGTGTGGCTGCAACGCTACACGAAGTCGAAATTCTTCGACTATGCACCACCTATCGTTCTGCTGTACCTCATTACCATGATTCTCTGCACGCTGGGTGCATGGGACATGGAGCCACCAAGCCTGCCTACTCCGTGCTGAAAAACAACCTGCTGTATGCAATGATCTTCCTGATGCTGCTGCGCTGCGACATCCGCAAGATCATCAAGCTGGGTCCCAAGATGCTGGGCGGCTTCTTTGCCGCTTCCGTCTCCATCTCGTTGGCCTTCATTGCCACCTTCGCCATCATGAAGGGGCCCCTTGGCTCCGAAGCATGGAAGGCACTGGGCGCTCTGTGCGGCAGCTGGATGGGCGGCTCCGGCAACATGATCGCCGTGCAGGCTGCGCTGGACATCGGCGAAGCTGACATGGCCTACGCACTGGTGGTGGACTCCATTGACTACTCCATCTGGGTCATGTTCCTGCTGTGGGCCATCAACCTTGCTCCCAAGTTCAACAAGTGGGTCAAGGCCGACACCACCACGCTGGATGAAGTGTCCCGCCGTCTGGAAGAGGACGCAAAGGGCAACGAGGATAAGGCCAGCTTTGTCAACCTGATCTTCCTGCTGGGTCTGGCTCTGGTGATCTCCGCCTTCGGTCAGGATATCGGCGCAGCCCTGAACGGCGCAATGCCCTTCCTGGACAAGGCCACCTGGACCGTCCTGCTCATCACGTTGTCCGCCTGATCGGCGCTGTCACCCCCGTGGGCCGCATGGCAGGCAGCACCGAGCTGTCCAACCTGCTGCTGTACTCCGTGGTGGCATTGCTTGCCTCCCGCGCAAGCTTCCTGGAGCTGACCGATGCACCCGCATGGATCCTGGCAGGCTTTATGATCCTGGCCATCCACGGCATCATTCTGGTGCTGCTGGCAAAGATCTTCCATCTGGATATGTTCACCTGCGGTGTTGCATCTCTGGCAAACATCGGCGGTTCCGCATCCGCTCCCATTCTGGCTGGTGCCTACAGCGGCGCTCTGGTGCCTGTTGGCGTTCTGATGGCTCTGATGGGCTACGTCATTGGCACGGCAGGCGGCCTGATCACCGCAAATATCATGGCTCTGCTGGCATAACAAATACTGCAAAAAAGGGGCTGTTGCATGTGCAACAGCCCCTTTTCTTATACGATTTTTTGCTTAGCCGCCCAGATATGCGCTGCGCACGCGCTCGTTGGTCAGCAGTTCGGCACCAGTGCCCTCCATGACTACACGGCCCGTCTCAAGGACATAGGCACGGTCTGCCACGGAAAGAGCCATCTGTGCGTTCTGCTCCACCAGCAGGATGGTCATGCCTTCCTTGTGCACGTTCTGGATGATGTCGAAGATCTCCTGCACCAGCAGCGGCGAAAGGCCCATGGAAGGCTCGTCCAGCATCAGCATGGAAGCGTTGCTCATCAGTGCACGGCCCATAGCCAGCATCTGCTGCTCGCCGCCGGACATGGTACCGGCCAGCTGCTTGCGGCGCTCCTTCAGGCGGGGGAACAGCTCAAACACCTTTTCCTTGTTGGGTGCAATGGTGGAAGCAGGCTGGGTGTATGCACCCATGTCCAGATTTTCTTCCACGGTCATGTGCAGGAACACATGACGGCCTTCCGGCACATGGGCAAGGCCTGCTTCCACGATCTTGTGGGCGCGCATGCCCTTGATGCTGCTGCCCTTGTACAGGATGTCGCCGGTCTTGGGCTTCAGCAGGCCGGAAATGGTCTTCAGGGTGGTGGATTTGCCAGCACCGTTGGCACCGATCAGGGTGACGATCTCGCCCTGATCCACCTCGAAGGAGATGTCCTTGACGGCGTGGATGTTGCCGTAATAGACGTTGATGTTATCAACTTTCAGTAACGTATCAGCCATGGCTTAGCCCTCCTTCTTGCCCAGATAGGCTTCGATGACCTGCGGGTTGTTACGGATCTCATCCGGCGTGCCCTTGGCGATGATGCGGCCGAAGTTCAGCACGGCAATGCCCTCGCAGATGCCCATGACCAGGCTCATATCATGCTCGATCAGCAGCACGGCGATATTAAACTCGTCGCGGATGCGGCGGATGGTCTCGGTCAGCTCTGCAGTCTCGGAGGGATTCATGCCGGCAGCAGGCTCGTCCAGCAGCAGCAGCTTCGGGCTGGTGGCCAGTGCACGCATGATCTCCAGACGGCGCTGTGCGCCGTAGGGCAGGCTGCCTGCCTGCACATTGGCGAGGTCTGCCATGTGGAAGATATCCAGCAGCTCCAGAGCACGCTCGGTGCACTTCTTTTCTTCCTTCCAGTAGTTGGGCAGGCGGATCAGGGAGGAGGCCAGATTGTACTTCATGGACTCGTGCAGGCCCACCTTGATGTTATCGATCACGCTCAGTTCCTTGAACAGGCGGATGTTCTGGAAGGTACGGGCCACGCCCATGCGGTTGACCTGATAGGTCTTTTTGCCGGCGGTGGGCATACCATCGATCAGGATGGAGCCGCGGGTGGGCTGGTAAACGTTGGTCAGCAGATTGAACACGGTGGTCTTACCGGCACCGTTGGGGCCGATCAGACCGGTGATCTCATTGCGGCCGATCATCAGGTTGAAGCCATCCACGCGGTCAGACCGCCGAAGTCGATGCCCAGCTCACGCACGTCCAGAATGGGCTTTTTGTCCTTGTCGCGGTCGGTCAAAAAGCCGCCGGAGGGCACACTGTGCAGCTTAGTCTGGTATTCACTCATGGTCCTTGCCCTCCTTTGCTTTCTTCTGGAACAGTTCGCCGTTCATGATCTTTTCCACAATGCGGCTCATGGAGAAGTCGTAGCTGCCAAGCAGGCCGCCCGGACGGAAGATCATCATGAGGACCAGCACCAGCGAGTAGACTACCATGCGGTAGCTGTCAAAGCTGCGGGTCGCCTCGGGCAGGATGGTAAGCACGGTCGCGGACAGGATGGAGCCCAGCATGGAGCCCATGCCGCCCAGAACCACCATGACCAGAATTTCGATGGACTTCATGAAGCCGAAGGTGGAGGGGTCCAGAACGCCCAGATAGCAGGCGTACAGGCCGCCGGCCAGACCGGCAAAGGCGGCGGAGAATGCAAAGGCCATGACCTTATAATAAGTAGTCTGGATGCCGCAGCTCTCGGCAGCGATCTCGTTATCGCGGATGGCCAGCACGGCACGGCCGTGGCGGCTCTTCATCATGGCGTGGATGGCAAAGCAGGTAATGACCACGCAGATGAACACATTGGCGAAGTTGGAATACTTGGGGATGTTCTTCAGGCCCTTGGCACCGTAGAACAGCTTGAAGCCCAGCACATCATCGATGTTGTTCAGGGTGATGCGGATGATCTCGCCAAAGCCCAGCGTCAGGATGGCCAGATAATCACCGGTCAGGCGCAGAGCAGGAATGCCGATCAGCACGCCGAACAGGCCCGCCACGATGCAGGCTAGCACCAGACCCACGACAAAAGCGACACCGGAGGCAGATTGCTGTATTTCGTGAACAGGGCGCAGGTGTAAGCACCCACAGCCATGAAACCGGCGTGGCCCAGCGGCAGCTGGCCCAGATAACCGGTGGCAACGTTCAGCGAGACAGCCAGAATGATGTTGATGCCCACGGTGAGAAGCACCTTGTTCTGGTAGGTGGACAGCACGTTCTGGGTGAGGAAGGACAGGCCCACGAACAGCAGAGCCACCAGCACGGCGTTCATCAGGTAGCGCACGGGCATTTTGAGCGTTTTGCGTTTGGTATTCATCTTCATGCCCTCCTTACACCTTTTCCTGAACTTTGCGGCCAAGGAAGCCGGTGGGCTTGACCAGCAGCACGATGATCAGGATCGCAAACGTGACGGCATCCTTCCATGCGGAAAGGCCGATGGCGGAAACAAAGCACTCGCACAGGCCGATGGCGATGCCGCCGATCATGGCACCGGGAATGGAGCCGATGCCGCCCAGAACGGCTGCAACGAAGGCCTTCAGGCCCAGCATGGAGCCCATGGTGGGGGTCGCCTGCGGGTAGCTGCAGCAGTACAGCACCGAGCCGATACCGGCCAGTGCGGAGCCCACCGCAAAGGTAAAGGAAATGGTGCTGTTGACGTTAATGCCCATCAGGCGGGCAGCGTCCATATCCTCAGACACGGCACGCATGGCCTTGCCGAGCTTGGTCTTCTGCACAAGGAAGGTGAGCGCAGCATGGACAGCACCGTGACCAGCAGGGTGATGACAGAGGTGAGGCCCAGCGGCACAGAGCCGATGCGGAAGGTCTGGTTGGTGTAGTAGGCCGGAATGACCTTTGCACCGGAACCAAGGATCAGCTCTGCAGTGTACTCCAGGAAGAAGGACACGCCGATTGCCGTGATCAGCAGGGAGATACGGGGTGCGTTGCGCAGCGGGGTGTAGGCGATCTTCTCGATCACAACGCCCAGCAGCGTGCAGGTGATGATGGTGGCGCACACAGCAGTGACCGGGCCAAGGCCCAGCTGATTCATCACGAACCAGGACATGTACGCACCAACCATAATGACATCGCCATGGGCAAAGTTCAGCAGCAGGATGATGCCGTACACCATGCTGTAACCCAGTGCGATCAGTGCATAGATGCTGCCAAGGGACAAGCCGTTGATCAGCTGGCTAAAAAACACTGTCATGGACTGATACTTCCTTTCTTTGCGGCGTTTGCACGCCTTTTGGGGAATGCACTTTTTTACCAAAAAAGCGGAGACGGCCGAGCAAAACCTGTTCCGGCGGTCTCCGCAATGGGTCTTTTATTTCTGAGTGCTGCCTTTATGCCGCACACCGGTGCGCAGGATCAAAGCAGATCAGAACATTTCCTTCAGAACGGGGGTTGCACCGTCGAAGCACAGGATAGCGGTCTGCTTGACGGGGTTGTGGTGCTCATCGAAGGTGAAGGTGCCGGTGATGCCATCGATGGTGCCGCCTGCGATGGCATCGATGACGGCCTGCTTGTAGTCGTCATCGCCAGCAGCCAGACCGGCATCCTCAGCAGCCTGAATGCCGTAGACAACGGTCATGGCAGCATCGTAGCCCAGAGGAGCGAAGCCGTTGGGGTACTCCTCACCGTACTCAGCCTTGTAGGCATCCTCAAAGTCAGGGTTGGAGCCTTTGCGTAGTTTGCGCAGAAGTAGCATCCTTCAGCTGGTCGGCAGTTGCGTAGCCTTCCAGACCATCCCAGCCGTCGCCGCCCAGGAAGGGAACTGCCAGACCGATGCTTTCAGCCTGAGCCAGGATCTGACCGACTTCCTGATAGTAGTTGGGGCAGAACACCACTTCAGGAGCCTTGCCCAGAATGGTGGTCAGCTGGGTCTTGTAGTCCACATCGCCCTCAGAGTAGGTCTCCTGATCGACGATGGTGCCGCCCAGCTCTCGAACTCGTTGACGAAGTTCTCTGCCAGACCCTCGTTGTAGTCAGCGCCCTTCTGGAAGATAACGGCTGCCTTGGTGTAGCCCAGCCTCTGGTAAGCGTAGTCAGCCATCTTGATGCCCTGGAACGGGTCGGTGAAGGTTGCGCGGAACACATTCTCGTTCACGGTGTCGGTCTCGGCATCGTAGGTGACAGCCTCAGCGGTAGCGGAAGCGGTGACCATGGGCATGTTGTAGTCTGCGCTCTCGCAGCAAGTGCCAGAGTCGGGGTGGTGGTAACATCGCCCACCAGAGCGGTGATGCCCTGATCGCACATCTTGGTGAAGCAGGTAACAGCCTGAGTTGCATCGCCCTGCTCATCCATGGCGATGATCTCCAGCTGCTTGCCGTTGATGCCGCCCTTTTCGTTGACCTGCTTCAGGTACAGGGTAGCGCCGTTGACAACGGCCTGACCGTAAACGGAAACATCACCGGTCAGAGGTCCAAGAACGCCCACCTTGATGGTGTCGCCGGAAGCAGCGGCACCAGAAGCTGCGGTAGAGGCGGAAGCAGCAGTGCTGTTGGAAGAACCGCCGCATGCAGTCAGAACGCCGGCTGCAGCAACAACACCTGCAGCGGCCAGGAAATTACGACGAGAAATCATCTTTTTCATAGTGAATATCCTCCTTAGGAGCATTCGTGCTTCAGTATAAAAACGGAAGCAAGGCCCTCTTTCCCTCAAAGCGACCTTGCTTCGTTATCAATATTATAGACCTGTGAGCCAAAATCCGCAATTCACAAACCGTCCATACTTTCAGGGACATTTTGTGGACTTTGTTGCCAAAATAGCCAAAAGCAATGGGTCTGTTTTGTGCACTATTTCAATTGCTTCATTTTGTTTGTGTGTCAGGTGAACACAATTCACAAGTTGCAAAAGGGTTACAGGGTCTCCATTTCGGCATCTGCGGCGAACTCGGCCTCTGCACGTGCTCGGCAGCTTTGCCTCTGCTTCCGCTTTGGCCGGAGACTCTGCAAGGATCTTGCGGATAGCGGTGAAGTAGAACACCAGCGACAGGCCGGTGCCGATGCACCAGCCACGGGCCATGCCATCCAGATGCCCGTGCTGCCCAGAGCAGTGCTGCTCAGCACAATGGCGATGCCCACGCGCAGGATCAGGTCGGAGAAGGTGGCGATCATAAAGCGCACCATCATGCCGCAGCCGCGCAGGATGCCGTCAGTGACCAGCTTGAGCGACACCACAAAGTAGAAGGGAGACAGGATGCGCAGGAACAGCATACCGGTGTCGATGGCCGGACCCTGCGGGTCATTCATGAACAGCAGCAGCAGGAAACGGCCGAAGAAGAAGTACAGGAGCACGATGGCACGCAGATGATCCACACCAGATTGCGGCCTGCGCCAAAGCCCTTGTGCACACGGTCCATCTTGCCCGCGCCCATGTTCTGGGAGGTGTAGTTGGAGATGCCGTTGCCCAGCGTGGTAAAGGAAGTGATGACCATGTTGTTCAGCTTGACGGCTGCAGAGTAGCCTGCAATGACGCTGGCACCAAAGGTGTTGATGACGCTCTGCAGGATGATGTTGCCCACAGAGACGAAGCTCTGCTGCAGGATGCTGGGGATGGCGACCATGGCTACCTTGCCCAGCATGTTCCAGGAGAACAGCACGACCTTGTTCTTGGATTTGAAGGCGCTGATGCGGCGGAACACCACCACCATGGCCAGCACGCAGCTCACACCCTGACACAGGAAGGTGGCCCATGCCACACCGGCTACGCCCATCTTGAGACCGGCCACGAACAGGATGTCCACGCCGATGTTGGACAGGGACGAGACTGCCAGAAAATAGAAGGGCGTTTTGCTGTCGCCCAGAGCGGAGAAGATGCCGGTGGCGATGTTGTAGAAGAACATGAAGGGCAGGCCCAGCACGTAGATATCCAGATACAGCGAAGAATCCGCAAGGATCTCCTCCGGGGTGTTGATGAGCTCCAGCAGGCTGTGGCAGCCCACAAGGCCGATCAGCATCAGCACGGCGCACAGCACGGCAGAGCCGATCAGGGAAGTGTAGACCGAAGTCTTCATCTCATCGTAGTCCTTTGCGCCAAAGTAGCGGGACACGATGACCGAGCAGCCAATGTTGCAGCCAAAGGCAAATGCAATGAAGATCAGGGTGATCTCGTAGCTGTTGCCCACAGCAGCCAGTGCATTCTCGCCGATGAACTTGCCTGCAACAAGGCTGTCGGCAATGTTGTACAGCTGCTGGAAGATGATGCTGCCGAACATGGCAGGCAGAACTGCCACAAAACCTGTGACGGCTTGCCGACCGTCAGATCCTTATTCATATAGAAAATCCTCCTCTATCTACCATAAAGAAACATATTAGAACCAAAAACAGTATAGAGTCATCCTGACAAAAAGTAAAGAAAAATTTTAGTATATCTGCCATATTAAATTAATATGATAGGCATGACGCATCCCCGCTGCTGCCAGTGGGCAAACTGTAGAGACCAGCTGTTTCCTGCTTTGCCGGAATGTTCTGCCCATCAGCTGCCGTTTTTTGCCCCTTAAAAAGTTTACATCCACAAACATGCGCATCGGCTCTTGCACCGGGCCGGAAAGCGTGGTAGGATACTATTGGTTAGTTAGACATAACTATCATAATTGGCCGTCACCCGTCTGCCCGCCCCGGGCAGCACAGGGAAGGAAATGATATTCAGGAGGTTTTCGAGATGAACGATCTGGAAATTGAATCTGTTGTAGGCCGCGAGATCCTGGACTCCCGCGGCAACCCCACCGTGGAAGCGGAGATCACTCTGGCCGACGGCACTGTGGCACGCGGCTGCGCACCTTCCGGCGCATCCACTGGTGAGTTTGAAGCTCTGGAGCTGCGGGACGGCGACAAGGGCCGCTATCTGGGCAAGGGCGTGACCAAGGCTGTTGAGAACATCAACACCGTCATTGCTGATGCTGTTGTGGGCATGGATGCCTCCGACATCTACGCCATCGACGCTGCATGATCAAGGCCGACGGCACCAAAGATAAATCCAATCTGGGCGCAAACGCCATTCTGGCCGTGTCCATTGCCGCCTGCCGTGCAGCCGCTGCTTCTCTGGATATGCCGCTGTACCGCTTTCTGGGCGGTGTGAACGGCAACCGCCTGCCCGTGCCCATGATGAACATTCTGAACGGCGGCGCACACGCCACCAACACCGTGGATACGCAGGAGTTCATGATCATGCCGGTCGGCGCACCTTCCTTCAAAGAGGCGCTGCGCTGGTGCGCGGAGGTCTTCCACGCTCTGGCTTCCATCCTGAGGCCAAGGGTCTGGCTACCTCTGTGGGCGATGAGGGCGGCTTTGCCCCCAACCTGTCCAGCGACGAGGAGACCATTGAGACCATTCTGGCCGCCATCGAAAAGGCCGGTTACGTGCCCGGCAAGGACTTCATGCTGGCTATGGATGCCGCGTCCTCCGAGTGGAAGAGCCCCAAGGGCAAGGGCTTCTACAAGCTGCCCAAGGCCGGCACCGAGTTCACCTCCAGCGAGCTGATCGCACACTGGAAGAGTCTGGTGGAAAAGTACCCCATCATCTCCATTGAGGACGGCCTGGATGAAGAGGACTGGGAAGGCTGGCAGGAGATGACCCGCGAGTTGGGCGGCAAGGTCCAGCTGGTGGCGACGACCTCTTTGTGACCAACACCGAGCGTCTGGCCAAGGGCATCGGGCTGGGTGCAGGCAACGCGATCCTGATCAAGCTGAACCAGATCGGTTCTGTTTCCGAGACGCTGGAGCCATCAAGATGGCCCACAAGGCCGGTTACACCGCCATCAGCTCTCACCGCTCCGGCGAGACCGAGGACACCACCATTGCCGATCTGGCCGTGGCGCTGAACACCTGCCAGATCAAGACCGGTGCTCCCAGCCGTACCGAGCGTGTTGCAAAGTACAACCAGCTGCTGCGCATTGAGGAGCAGCTGGGCGGCAGCGCCGTTTACCCCGGCATGGCAGCTTTCAACGTAAAGCGCTGAAGCTGTTGAAAACCAATTGATCTTCCGGCACCCGTACTGCTTTTGCAGCGGCACGGGTGCGTTTTGTTTTCTCCCAATTTTTTCCTGCAATCCGCTGCTCTGCCCAGCCGTATTCCATGCATGCCGGGCATTTTGGCCCGAAATTGCAAAAAAAGGAGCAAAACATTCATGTTATCTACTCTGATCTCTCTGTACAAGCTGCTGGGCACCGGCGATTTTGTAAAAGTGCTGCTGATCCTGCTGAAGGGGCTTTTCGGCTGATGCAAAGCCGCCCTTCTCACTGCGGAAATGGGACTGCCTTACCGGCGGTCTCTTTTTTTGCCTTCTCACTTTACTTTCTTAAAAAAATATGCCATAATGAAACCAGTATTTTTCGGTTTAAAAGCCGTGCCCTGTACTGGGAAATCAGGGCCAGAATCCAACAGAAGAGGGGTTTTTTGTTATGAGCAAAACCATCATCCCGGCAAACTATACGCCCGCGCTGAACCTGTACGACACGCAGCGCGCCATTGGTACGGTCAAACGTCTGTTTGCCGACACCCTGTGCGCCACACTGAACCTGTACCGCGTGTCTGCTCCGCTGTTTCTGGAAGCATCCACCGGTCTGAACGACGACCTGAACGGTGTCGAGCGCAAGGTTACCTTTGATATCAAGGAAAGCGGCATTGAGGCACAGGTGGTGCAGTCACTGGCAAAGTGGAAGCGCAAGGCCCTGAAGGACTACGATTTCCGTGTGGGCAAGGGCCTGTACTGCGATATGAATGCTATCCGCCGCGACGAAGATCTGGACAACCTGCACTCCATCTATGTGGATCAGTGGGACTGGGAAAAGGTGATCCGTCTGGAAGACCGCAACGAGGCTTACCTCAAGAGCGTGGTGCGCTCCATCGTGTCCGCTGTCTGCGCCACCGAGATGAACCTGCACGCCATGTTCCCCCAGCTGCAGGAGCTGCCGCTGCACAGCCCCAACGTCACCTTCATCACCACGCAGGAGCTGGAGGACCAGTACCCGGACCTGACCCCGAAGGAGCGTGAGAACGCCTTTGTGAAGGAGCACGGCACCACCTTCCTGATGAAGATCGGCGCTCCGCTGAAGAGCGGTAAGCCCATGACGGCCGTGCCCCCGACTATGACGACTGGGATCTGAACGGCGATCTGCTGTTCTGGAACGACCCGCTGCAGTGCAGCTATGAGCTGAGCAGCATGGCATCCGCGTCAGCCCTGAAAGCATGGACAAGCAGCTGACCATGGCTGGCTGCGACGACCGCCGCGCCCTGCCCTTCCACAAGGCCGTACTGAACGGTGAGCTGCCTTACTCCATCGGCGGCGGCATCGGCCAGAGCGCCTGTGCATGCTGCTGCTGGGCAGCGCCCACATTGGCGAAGTGCAGGCCAGCGTCTGGGACGCAGCCACCCGCGAAGCCTGCGCCAAGGCAGGCATCCCGCTGCTGTAAGCAGGTTTTCCACACAAAGATTCAAAAGGCAGGATACCACCCTCATGGTGGTACCCTGCCTTTGTTCGTTTTCTGCCTGTATCCGGGGAGAAATAGTTCGAGTCCTGTACCACCACCAAACAAAAATCCCCAGACGAATGTCTGAGGATTTTTGTGGTGGAGAATTAGGAACTCGAACGCCAGACCCCCTGCGTGGGCAGCAGCGTGCCGCTTGCGCCGGTGAGATCGGTATTCAGTTCCATACAGCGTCTCAGCTCCGGTATTCCGCCGGCAGCTGATCCATGGTCTGCCACTTGTCCATGGCTTCTTCCAGCTTCATGCCCTTGGCCACTGCATCGCGGCGGCAGGCGTTGACAGCCTGGATCTCCTTCATCTTGGCACCGGTCAGGGTGTAGCCCTTCATGGCGATGAGGGTAGCCGCCCATGCCACCATGGGAATGATGCAGAACAGCACGATGACCACCCAGTTCATGCCCGGGGTGTAGGGGTCATACTGGGTGGGCAGGCTCTGCAGGCCCACAAAGCTGACCGCGATGCCCACAACGGTAGCGGACAGGCTGGACACCAGCTTGTCCACCAGACTGAACAGGGTGCCCATGATGCCGGGGATATACTTGCCGCTGCGGTAGGTCTCGTAGTCGGAGCAGTCGGCCACCATGGGGATGGGCATATCGGCGGTGGCGTAGTAAGCACCGTAGCCGATGCCGAAGAAAACGATGAACAGGATGGTGTACAGGTTGATGGAAAGGCCGTTCTCGCCCAGAATGGACAGGGTGAAGGCATCGCCGCGGCCCCAGAGCAGCAGCAGCACCAGCACGCCCACATAGCACACCAGCGCCACGCTGACGTACTTCATCAGGCTGGCCTTCTGGCCCTCCTTCTGGCTGGTGCGGACAGTGAGCAGGAAGAAGGGCACGCTGAACACATAGCCCAGCACCATCATGGGCAGGTACAGACCATCGTAGTTGCCCATCATGCAGCCGTACAGCATGCACAGCACGGTGGTGTTGGTGGCGATGGAAAGTGCCAGCTTGCAGCCTGCACCGGCCACCATCAGCCGCTGCATGGGATCGTTGTTTTTGATGATCTGGATATACTCGCGCACCTTGATCTTCTCGGTCTTTTCGCCGCCGATGCCAAAGTACTTGGGCTGATCCTTCTCCCAGATGCCGATGACAGCCAGCAGAGTGAGCAGGATGGAGATGACGATGCCCACCGGAGCCAGCGTGCGGAAGAACCCGGCGGAAGCGTAGCCGCCTCATAGTTCTTGGCAAGGATGGGGGCAAAGAACTGCATGGCACCCATGCCCAGCAGGCTGCCCACCGTGTTGAAGATGGTGAACAGGGGGCGCTGCTTGGGGTCATTGGTCAGCACGGTCTGGCCGGAGCGGGTGCAGCTGGTCTGGAAGGTGTAGCCGATGACCCACACGGCATACAGGCAACGAACGCAGCGTAGCGCAGCCCCATGGCACTGGCGGGATGATCGGGGTGAGGCAGTACAGCACCAGAATGCTTGCTGCATGATGAGGTTGCCGATGACCATGAAGGGCCGGAACTTGCCGAACCTGCCGTTGGTGCGGTCCATGAGGGCACCAATGATGGGGTCGGTGACGGCATCAAACAGACGCATGCCGGTGACCATCACCGAAGCAAACAGCATGCTCAGGGCCAGCACTTTGCTGCCGAAGGTCGCGATGTAGGAAAGCACCAGCACATAGTACACGTTGGTCGCGCCGTTGTTCAGCGGAAACAGCACCAGCTGGTAGGTTTTGGCGCGGTTCACACTCGACGCCGTTGTTTTTTGTTCGCCCATTGCGGTCTCTCCTTTTGTCTTTGATAAAAGCGGCAGCCCGCCCCGCCTTCGGGGCAGGCTGCCGTAACATGGGGTCAGGGATCGTGCAGACCGGAATTACTTCTGGTCAACAGCAGGAGCGGTGTCTGCCAGCTCCTTCTTGCGCTTGAGGGCCTTGCTCAGCTGCCATGCGCACAGCACGGTCAGCACAGCCAGCACGGCAATCAGTGCATAGATCGCAGTCTGCCACCAGGGCAGCACGGTCTTGAGCGTATCGCTTGCAGACCAGCCGTTCATGGCGTTGGAGTTGACCACGGTGTACAGGATGTGATGCATTGCATTGCGCATCTGGGTCACGATGTAGGCATCGTTCTCGTAGTTGGCAGCCTTGGTGGTGTGGATCTTGGGCATCGGGCCGTCCCAGATGTCGGAACCGGCGATTAGGCCGTCCACCAGATCCATGTACTGGCTGGAGCCGGAAAAGTCGGTGATGCACATGCCGCGCATGCCAAGCTCCTCGCGCAGGAAGCCGTTCAGCAGGTTGGCGTTGGCACCGCACCAGGTTGCGCCCCAGCGGTTGAAGCCGGTCATCACGCACCATGCGCCGCCATCCGTGATGGCTTATCGGCCACTTCCAGATAGATCTCGCGGGCGGTCTGCTCGTTCAGCCAGGTGTTGACACCACGGCGGCTGGTCTCAGAGTCGTTCAGGGCAACGTGCTTCAGGTAGACATACACGCCCTTGGACTGGATGCCCTGCACCTCGGCAGCGCAGATGGTGCCGGCCACAAAGGGATCCTCGGCGTAGTACTCGAAGTTACGGCCGGAGTAGGCGGTACGGTGCATGTTGATGCCGGGGCCGTACAGGCCGGAGTAACCCATTGCCAGGCAGTCCTCACCGATGCACTTGCCCACTTCGTTGATCAGGTCCACATTGAAGGTGGCAGCCATGACATCCTCGGAGGTGTAGCACATGGCGGATGCACCGCCGGTCAGGGCAGCGGTCAGGCCCTGCGGGCCGTTCTCGTCCTTGGTAGCGGTCTTGCCGATGGAGGCAGCCGCTGCAGTGTTGTGGAAGCCCAGAGTGATGGTGTTGACCATCTCATCGAAGGTCAGCTGATCCAGCAGGGTCTCCCACTGGGGATCGTCGAAGTCCTTGCCGATCATGGAAGCGAGGGTCAGGCCGTTCTTGGCACCCAGAGTGGGCATCTCGACGCTGTCGGCCTCGGTGCCGTCGTACTGGGTAAAGGCCAGATCTGCAGCCAGCGTTTCGTTGGCGGTCAGGGCAGCAGGCTGGGTGGGGACCGTGCCGGTCCAGTCAGAGCGGCTCATCCAGGTCACGCTGCCGGGAGCATCGCTGCTCTTGTTGGGGTCGGACTCATCAAACAGGTTGGTGATGGCAGTGCCGTTGGCGCTGGCTGCATAGGTGGTGGCATCCAGTGCCTCGTTGGTCCACTTCCAGACCAGAGAAGTATCGCCGTCCTCGGTCATGCGGCCATTGGTGCCGGCACGGTGTAGCCCTTGGCAGCAAGGATGTTGTTGACAGCGTTGTGAGAATCGGTAGCAGCGGTGAAGTAGTAGTCACCGGCATCCAGAATGTAGGTCTTGGCGTTGTTTGCGTCGTAGGTGCGCAGCTCGCTCTTCTTCACGGTGATGGTCACATCCTCGGAAGCGCCGGGAGCCAGCACATCGGTCTTGGCAAAGCCGCACAGCTCTGCAGCGGCCTTCTCGATGCCGTTTGCCTTGTCGTAGTCGGTGTAGGGAGACTGGAAGTAGACCTGCACGGTCTCCTTGCCGGAATAGGTCTTGCCGGTGTTGGTGACCTTCAGGGTGACGGTGAAGGCATCGTCAGACTCGGCCACATTGAAGTTGCTGTAAGCAAAGGTGGTGTAGCTGTCGCCGTAGCCGAAGGGATAGGCAACGGTGGTGGCCCAGTCATAGTCGCCTGCCTTGGCAGTGCCCATGACCACATCCTCGTAACGGGTCTCGAAGTAGCGGTAGCCCAGATAGATGCCTTCCTGATAGACGCTGTACATGCCCTGCACGTCTGCACCTCGGTCAGCAGGTCATACTCTGCTGCGTTGGGGTAGGCCTGGGTGTAGAAGTTGTACATGGCAGGGTTTGCCAGATTGTCGTACAGATAGGTGTCCACCAGAGAGCCGGAGGGGGTCACAGTGCCGGCGAGCAGCTGGCCCACACCGTTGATGCCGGTCTGGCCCACATCGCCGATCCACATGGCGGCATCGATGCCGTAGTCCTCGCCGCAGATGGCAGGGTTGAGGAAGTCCATCTCCAGTGCGTTGGAGCTGTTGATCAGGACGACGATGGACTTGAAGGTGCCGTTGTCCTTCAGTGCCTTCAGGTTCTTCAGCAGCTCGGTCTCTTCTGCGGACAGCTCCAGATAGTTGCCGCTGCCCTCAGAACCGGAGATCCAGCTGTCGTTGGTGCCGTTGGCACCGCTGGGCAGGTCTGCGCCCTCGCCGCCGGAGCGGGAGAACACCACGATGGCAGCATCGCCATACTCGGCAAAGCTGCTCTCGGCGCTGGACAGTGCGCTCCACGGAGCTTCATTGACAGCGTACTGGGTGTTTGCTTCCAGCGTATCCGAGATGGAGGCCGGGGTAATGCGGCTGTAGTTCTTCATCATGCTGTCGGACTTGTACAGATCCCACAGCGTCTGGTTGACCTGAATGCCCTGAGCTTCCAGTGCTTCCTTCAGGTTGGGGGCCTTGCTGGTATCCACGGAACCGGAGCCGGTGCCGCCGTACATCAGATCCACAGAGCCATGGCCGAACAGGCTGACCTTGGCACTGTCTGCCAGCGGCAGGGCAGCGTTGTCGTTCTTCAGCAGGGCAGCGCCCTCGGCCTCAACGGTGGCGCACAGCTCTGCTTCGTAAGCCTCGCGCTCTTCGTCGGAAGCAAAGCCCGCTTTGAAGTATTCGGTATCTTCCGTAGTGTCGCCCTTGATGATCTTATAGGTCGATGCATTCAGAGCAACGTTCAGGGTGGTGGCGTACTGATTTGCAATCATGTTGCCCACGATGGCGGCGATGGTCAAAATCGCCGTCAGCGCAGTAAGCACCGACCACAAACGTACTTTGGATTTCTTGGTATTCATTGGTTCTCCTCCTTTTCATTTATAACAACCGCCAGACAGCGGAATGTCCTTGTTTATACCCAGTTTGCACTCTTGGACTTGGTCTTCACCAGCTTGTAGCTGGGGTTCGGCTCTGCCACATTGCAGAAGGATGCGGTGTCGATGCAGTCGCCTGCAACCGCCTTCAGCTCCACCTTGCCATGCAGCGGCACGCGGAACTTGAAGATATGCTCGCCGGTCTGCTCTGCCAGCTTTTTGCCGTCCGCATACAGGGCGACGGTGTGCTGGTTGGAGTAGACCTTGACCTCGATCTCCTTCTCGGTACGGTCGGTGAACCGCTTGGAGCAGATGTGGACGAAGTTTTCCTCGCTCCACCATGCTTTATAGAGGTAGAAGCTGTCCTTTTTGGTCTTTCGGTCAAAGGTGACAAGGCCCTTGTGGTTCATGCCCGGCTCGCCGCCCTGATCCCGGGCATCGGCTGCAAAATCGAACATGTTCCACACATGGGTCGCCCACAGCCACGGGTGGCGGTCAAAGCACTTCAGCATATACTCGTGGTACTTGGCCTGATATTCCTCGGTGTGGTCGCCCCGGCGGGGGTGGGCACTGTGGAGGTTGGGCATGCCCTCGGCACCGTACTCGGAAAAGCCCAGCGGACGGTTGGGGTACACCAGATGGAAAAAGTCCATCCACAGGTCATTCAGGAACAGGCCCGGCACATACCAGCCAGATACAGGTTCCAGCTGACCAGATCGGTGATGTGCGCCACCGGGTTGAAGGGGCCGCACATGGCGTAGCAGGCCAGCGTGGTCAGGCGGGTGGGGTCCATCTTGTGGCACAGCTCGTTGAGCACCCGGTGGTTGTCCAGCATATCCGCCTTATCCTTGGTGGAAATAGTGATCTCGTTGGACACACCCCAGCAGACGATGGAGGGGTGGTTGTAGTTCTGGTGGATGAGCTCCTTCATCTGGCTGATGGTGTTTTCCCGGCCATTGGGCAGATGCTCGGAGATGTAGGGGATCTCTGCCCAGACCACCATGCCGTACTGGTCGCACAGGTCGTAGAAATACTGGTCGTGCTGGTAGTGGGCCAGCCGGACGGTGTTTGCACCCAGCTCCCGGATCAGCGCCATGTCCTCATCATGCATCTCCCGGGTGATGGCGTTGCCCAGACCCTTGCGGTCCTGATGGCGAGACACACCGTGAAGGGGATAGGGCCTGCCGTTGAGGAAAAAGCCCTTCTTTGGGTCTACAGAGAAGCTGCGCAGGCCCACCTTGGTGGTCACTTCATCCACCGGCTTGCCGTCCTGCAGCAGACGAACCACACAGGTGTACAGGTATGGGTCTTTGATGCCGTTCCACAGGTGGGGAGCATCCAGATGGAGAAAAGTATTTTCGCCCTCGCCCTTTGCAGCGGTGCGGCCCTCAGCATCCAGCAGCTCCACCGTCACGGTGCCGCTGCCTTCCACCAGCGTTTCCACCTGGATGTCGGCGCTGTTCTCCTGCAGGGCCGGGGTGATCTTCACGCCGGTATCGCCAAAGTGTCCCAGCGCAATGTGGTTTTTGTTCACCACCAGCAGGCTCACATCCCGGTAGATGCCGCCGTAGAAGGTGAAGTCTGCTTTCTGGGGGTAAACGCGGTCGTTGACGCTGTTGTCCACCCGCACCGTGAGCTGGTTCTCTGCCTGAAGCAGCTCCGTGACCTCTGCCCGGAAGGTGGAGTAGCCGCCGTCATGGGTGCAGAGCTGCTGACCGTTCAGCAGCACGGCGGCGCTGGCGTTGACACCCTCGAACTGCAGCCACACCTGCTGCTGTGCCGGGTCGTATACCGGTGCTGCAAAGCGGGTGCAGTAGGTGCAGCAGCCCCGCCAGTAATCGTTGCCGCCGTCCTGACCGTCCCTGGCGTTCCATGTATGGGGCAGCTCTACGGCGGTGGTAACGCCGTTCGGGCCGGTGAACTGCCAGTCCTTCATGAGCTTTGCAATACTACGCATCCGATTCCTCCTGTTTTTGCTGTGGTACAGTGATTTTTTTCGTTTTTTGCTCTTTGTCATTATTTTATCAGAGTGGCCGTATTTCGCAAGATGCGTGCGAAAATCGGTCGTTTTGCGTGCGCATTCGGTTTTGGACTGCCAAATGTGAACTGATATATTTGTAAGTTTTTCACAAGCAGATGTATCCAACAAGCCGCAAAAAGAAAACCGCCGCAGTCCTTCCGTTTCCGGAACTTCTGCGGCGGCTGCCGTTTTCTTAACTTATTTTTGCAGCGGAAAGATGATCTTTTCCGCAAAAAACTCTCCCTGCTCTTCCAAGGTCAAAGTGCCTTTGTACTTCTGCACGATGCGACGGATCACCTTCAGCTCGTATTGCGCAGAGCGGCTTGCCTGCTGTTCCGGCGGGCGCAGCGGGCTGATGATGTTCACCACCACAAAACCCTGCCGCACACAGACCAGCAGATCGATGACCCTGCACTCCGGCCGGGAGACCTGCACGGCGCTTTCCACGGCGTGATCCAGCGCATTGGCAAACAATGCGTACAGATCCCCCGCTTCAAAAAAGCCAGACAGCTGCCGTTTGCCACGGCATTCAGCTGGATGCCCCGGGACTCGCACAGCAGGCTCTTCTCGGTCAGCACCACATCCAGCACCTCATTGCCGGTGTTGCGGTTCGCGTCATACAGGCGGGCCGCGCGCTCGGCCTCATCAATGCGCTCCTGTGGTACCGCTTCGGGCGACAGCTTGCGGAGATTGGCGATCTGCACTTTCAGCTCATGGCAGCGCTTGTTGATGATCTGCACGTTCTGCCGGGCCACCTGATACTGCTGACGCTGACGCTCGTACAGCAGATTCAGTTCACTCATCTCCTTTTCCATGGCAGACTTCTTGAACAGCTCGCTCTGGAAATACAGCAGGGTGATAAAATAGAACTGCCCGATCAGAATGGTAACGGTAAGGCTCAGCGGAGTCTGTTCGGCGCGGGCATTGTCCAGCACGGCGGCCTGCACCATGAACAGGATGCCAATGAAGAACGCGCTGAACAGCTGCCGGGGCCCGATGTGGTATTCTCCTTTATAAGGAAGCTGCCGTGCCAGCAGGATGTACACCGCCGCAAAGAATACCGCCCCGGACAGCAGCTGTACCAGAACCGCCCAAGGGGAAGCCATGTTCAGCGGGTGTCCATACCGGGTAAACTGCAGCTCCAGAAAGCACCAGCTCTCGTAGGCGCACTGCGCGATGAGCAGGCTCCATACTGCGCAGTACAGGGCACCCTTTTTATTGATATCCGTACACAGATAGATCATCCCGCCCAGCAGCGCAAAAAAGGAAACGTAAAGTACCAGCAGCAGGAGCTGCTGCTGCCACAGTGTTGTGGACTGTGCCAGAGGGTCCAGCAGCTACGCCAGCAAAAGCAGCGGGAACAACATCCCGCAGGCGCGCGCCCAGAAATGGGTGCGATGCCGCAAAGGCAGACAAAAGACCAGCGCCGCGCCCCAGCGCAGCAGCGCCCGGAGCAGGCTGTTCAGCAGCGATGTGGTCACAGCACACCTCCCATGTAGGACGCTACTGCGGTAAGAAAGGCCGTACGCTGCCTCCGGCTGATCTCCAGCCGGTCGTTTTTCACAAGGGCAAAGTCGTTTTCAATGCCCTTGACGTAGGCCAGATTGACCAGATAGCATTGGTTGCAGCGGACAAAATGATACTCGGCAAGCTGCTTTTCGGCACTTTGCAGCTGGCGCGTGCCGCGAACTCGCCTTTGGAGGTGTGGTAGTACAGCATCCGGCTGTGGGTCTCCAGATAATAGATATCAGCGGTGTCCAGCAGCTGGATGCCGCCGCCCGCCAGCTGCAGCACCACCTGCCCGCCTCTGCGCCGCTGCACCCGCTGGATGGCGCGGGAAAGCTTGGTGCAGAACTGGTAATAGTTCACCGGCTTCAGCACATAATCCAGTGCATCCACCTCGTAGCCCCGGATGGCATACTGTGCCATGTTGGTCACAAAGACCAGCACCACATCCGCATCCACGGCCCGGATAGCTTCGGCTGCTCCAAAGCCGTCCAGCCGTGGCATCTCCACATCCATAAAAATGATGTCGAATCCCGGCGTATAGTGCTCTGCGATCTCGGCACCGTCTGTGATGAGACTGATTTCCACCTGCAGGCCCTGCTCCTGCGCATATTGCCGGACGAACCGGTTCAGGCTTTCCCGTGTTTCTTCCTGATCCTCTACGATCGCAATTTTGAACATCCTGCACCCACCTTCTCACTGCGTCTGATCGCCGTATGGCTCTTTTTATTGAAACACACTTTTCTATGAAATGCAATGGAAAACCTTGCGGGGAAAACAGATGCGGTTCTCGTCCTGCTCTGACGTGGGTTAGTGGATGGCGCAGCAAAAAAGCCCCAGACAACCGTCTGAGGACTTTTGTGACAGAGCATTGCCAAGGGCAGGCAAACCTGGATTTATTCTAGATACTGCGGCAGATTCCACGCACCTCGCAGCACACGGTGGACCTCCACAGTCTTTATTTCATCGTTGACGCGGTAAAACACAAGATACTGGTCAACGACCATCCTACGGTAAGCAGGGTCGAGGCGGTAGATCTCGCACATTTTCGGGGTATCGCCCAATTTTGTGATCTTCTCCCGCAGCTCTTTCAGTACGCGGCTAGCTGTTTTAGGGTAAAAGCCAGACAGATATCGGGCGATATCGTTCAGGTCCTGTACAGCAAGGGGCAGATATTTGATTTTATACGTCATACTGCTTGCCCAGCGTCTCCCATACGCTTTCGTGGTCTGCCCATTGCGTGTCGGGGTCAGCCGCCTGCTGCTTTGCCTTGGCAAGTGCCTCGGCAACATACCGCTGGTGCAAGAACTCCTCGTACTTGGCGTAGTCCTCAATGTTGATGAGAACTGATTCCCCACGGCCATGATTCGTGATGATCACATGGTCATGGTCTTTGAGCATCTCCGAAATTTCGGCGTAATGGTTGCGCAGGTCCCGGGAAGGGCGAACGAATGTCTGCATCATACGGGACACCTCCTGTCAGGAATATTGTATCACAAAATGACTACAGCTGCAACGGTGACAATAGGGTAAGAATCGTCCCGTGGCCACAAATTTTCAATTCTTGGAAATTTTCTGCCATCCGGGACAGCTTCTTGTTGGGACGTGCCTGCCCCAAACCCTGCTGGTGAAAATTTTAGTCCCACCGATTTTCATCCGTCCATCTATATTCCGTTTGAGTTTCTTTATCGTTGCACATTGAATGGCATCCATCTTTTCCCCATATTTGACAATGCTCATGTGTGAAATGATCTTCCTGATAGCGAAAATACTCATGGTGGATACAATCCATACAATAGGATGTCAGGCAGATATTGTCTTTATTATCATGTAAAACATCTGTTGCGTTCATAATTTTCCTTCTTTCTACTATGATAGTGTGGTTAATATGTCTTTGCTTATTTTGAGTTACAATCTTTCGTATGCTTCATAATGCAACACCCCATTACGATAATGGGAAGCACAGCTCTCAGCCCAAGGTCACCCAAAAAAGTCACATTTGCATCAAGAACCAATCCTGCAAACCATGCAGCCAAAGTGAAAACTGTTGCCCAACCATATCCCATTATAACACGCCCTTTCATTACGATTCGTTTAGCATGCTCACTGGTTTGAGTATACCATACAGCTTGACAAAAGACCACTGCTATATGTCAGAACTCTCCCTTTTTCCCGCGTACGTACGGACGGACATACGCAGCGATTGACCCGAAACGCACAGTATAGGGGGATGCAAAGCAAAAGGCAGGATACCACCCTTATAGTGATATCCTGCCTTTGCTCGTTTACCGTTCCGAGTAGTCCTTCCGCAGAACCTCCGATAAACAAAAAACGTACCCGAACCCTTTCTCGTAAAGAATTGGGTTCGAGTACGAACTGTATGGTGGACGGTACAGGACTCGAACCTGTGACCTCCTGCACGTCAAGCAGATGCTCTACCAGCTGAGCTAACCGTCCATAAGTCATATCGACTTAGATAGTTTACCACAGCCTGTGCAAAAAAGCAATACTTTTCTGTGATTTTTTATTTTTCCGCCTTCAGCGACCTGCGGACGATATCATACAGCACCGGCTTCATGGCCTCAATGTCATCGGGCTTGCCCTCCAGCACGCTGGAATAACACACCGACATGCACATGCTGCCCAGTGCCGTGATGCGCTGGTAGATCTCCCGCTCGGTGCGGCCGGCCATTTCCGGGCTGGTCAGCACCACATTCAGCAGCTTGCGCATCAGCGGCTCGGCTTCGCGGCTGGCTTCGATCTGATCCAGCCCCGGCCATATGAAGTTGTGCTCCAGAAACTTGAGCACCAGCGTATCCTTCCGCAGTGCTTCGATGATGTGGTCGATCACCGCCACCATCTTGTCCGGGAAGTTTTCGAGCTCTGTCTGCTTTTCTACCGCTTCGCACGCGTCGCTCAGCAGCTGGTAGCTCACCCGGCCCAGCAGCGCCTGCATCACCGCACCCTTATCCTGAAAATACAGATAAAAGGTGCCCTTGGCCACCTTGGCCCGGCTGGTGATGTCCTCCACGCTGGTTTTTGCGGCACCTCGCTCCAGAAACAGATCATAGGCTGCTTCCAGCAGCGCCCGGCGCTTCTCCTGCTTTTTGCCCTCCACGGTACCCATATTCCCTGACGATTCCTCTTTTCCGCTCGGTTTCATTCGCGCATTTGTGTTGTCTCAATCATTTTAGCAGTCCTTTCCCGATAGTGCAAGTCAAAAAAGCTATACAATTTCAGGCAGTTGATAAGAAAACTGACTTCTGGTCATTTTTGTACTTGACACCCGGTTTGTCATGGTTATAATAGTGTTTGCTTGGAAATGACCACCAGTCATTTTACTAAGATTTTTAACCATTTTCTATGGAGGGTTCTCATGAAAAAGATCGCACAGGGCATTGTGCGGCTGCGCAAGCTGATCCTGACAGTAGCATTCCTGCTGTTGATCCCTTCCGCAATCGGCGCAATTGCTACCCGCATCAACTATGACATCCTCACCTACCTGCCGCAGGATCTGGACTCCATGATCGGCGAGGTAGCCCTTGAGGACGATTTCCATCTGGCCTCCACCGGTATGATCACGGTAGAAGGCTTACCCACAAACGAACTGATCGCCATGAAGAAGGACATCGAGGCTGTTCCCGGCGTGACCCAGACCTTCTGGCTCAGCGATGTGATCGACCCCAGCATCCCCACCGAGATGCTGCCCGCCGATGTGCAGCAGTTCATGTTCGGCAAGAACGATTCCACCATGCTGATCGTCCGCTTTGACGCCCCCAGCGCCAGCGACGAGACCATGGAAGCCGTCGCTCAGATCGAAAAGCTGCTGCGCAAGGACTGCTTCTTCGGCGGTATGAGCGTTATCCTGCAGGACACCAAGGCACTGGTCAATCAGGAAATGCCCATGTACATCCTGATCGCCGTGGGTGCCAGCCTTCTGGTGCTGTTCCTTTCGCTGGAAAGCACCATCACCCCGCTGCTGTTCATGCTGGGTCTTTTGTTCCCCATTGCGTACAACTTCGGCACCAACATCTTTCTGGGCCAGATCAGCTACATCACCGAAGCGCTGGCCACCGTGCTGCAGCTGGGTGTCACGATGGACTTCTCCATCTTCCTGCTGCACCGCTATCAGGAAGAAAAGGAGCTGCGCTCTTCCAACGAGGAGGCCATGTCCAGCGCCATCTGCAAGACCATGACCTCCATCTCCGCTTCCAGTCTGACCACAATCGCGGGCTTCCTTGCACTGTGTGCCATGCGCCTGACGCTGGGCCGCGATATCGGCCTTGTCATGGCAAAGGGCGTTGCCCTCGGCGTCATCTGCACCGTGGTCATCCTGCCCTCCCTGATCCTTACCTTTGATAAATGGGTGGAAAAGTACAAGCACCGCACCGTGATCCCCAAGCTGAAAAAGCTCAGCTACTTTGTCTCCAACCACTCGGTGCCCATCGTGGTTATCTTTATCCTCATCCTCATCCCCTTTGCCATCGCGCAGAACAAGACCGAGGTCTACTACACTCTGTTCGACTCCCTGCCGCAGGACCTGACCGGCATCGTGGGCACCAACAAGCTGGGCGAGGACTTCGGCATGACCACCAGCCACTTCATTCTGGTGCATGACGACCTGACCGCCACCGAGGTGAGCGACCTGTGCGATGAACTCAAGGACGTGGATGGCATTACGCAGGTGGTGAGTCTGGATTCCATCACCGGCCCGGGCTTCCAGACCGAGCTGCTTCCCGACAGCATCATGGAGATCCTGCAGTCCGGCGGCTACAAGCTGATCCTTGCCAACAGCTCCTATAAGACCGGCACGGATGCCATCAACAACCAGCTGGACGAGATGATTTCCCTCATCAAGACCGTTGACCCCGAGGGCGTCATCACCGGCGAGGGTGCCATGACGAAAGACCTGATCGAAGTGGCAGATGTGGACTTCAAGAACGTCAACGTCTGGTCCATAATGGCCGTTCTGGTCATCATCGCCGTTTCCTTCAAGAGCATTTCCATCCCGGCGCTGCTGGTGGCCAGCATTGAAGCCGCCATCGCCATCAACATGGGCATCCCGTACTTCACCGGTACGCAGCTGCCCTTCATTGCAAGCATCGTCATTGGCACCATCCAGCTGGGTGCTACCGTGGACTACTCCATCCTGATGACCACCCGTTACCACGAGGAGCGCGCCTTTGGCCGCACCCCGAAGGAAGCCGCCCAGCAGTCGCTGGAGCACTGCAGCCAGTCCATTCTGACCAGCGGACTGACCTTCTTTGCCGCCACCGTCGGTGTGGCTGCCATCAGTAAGATGGAGCTGCTGAAGAGCATCTGCCTGCTGATCTCCCGCGGCGCACTGATCAGCATGGTGGTCATTCTGGTGATGCTGCCCGCAGCCCTGATGCTGTGCGACTGGATCATCCGCCACACCACCCTCAAGTGGATGGTACCCGAATCCGCCAACGCCAAGAAGTCTGAAAAGGAGTAATTACGTTATGAAAAAATCGCTTCGTTTCGCCAGTGCGGCGCTGGCTCTCACCCTCGCCGCAGGCTGCGCCATGCCTGCATTTGCAGCTGGTAAGAACAGCTTTTCCAAATCTGAGACCGTCTATGCCGTGATGAACGGCGACGGCTCCATCAAGAGCACAACCGTCAGCGAGCACCTGTACAGCGCCTCCGGCCTTGCAAACGTCACCGACAAGACCACCCTGACCGACATCCAGAACACCGAGAGCGATGCCGAGTTCACCCAGAACGGGGAAGAGCTGGTGTGGAACACCGAGGACACCGATGTTTACTACAAGGGCAATACCGACAAGGCCCTGCCCATCGATGTGAAGGTGACCTACGCTCTGGACGGTCAGGAAGCCGCCCTTGAGGACATCATTGGCAAGAGCGGCCACCTGACTGTGACCGTCAACCTGAAGAACAACGAGACCGACACCGTGAACGTGAACGGCAAGGACCGCACCATCGTCACTCCGCTGATCACCGCTGTGGGCGTCATTCTGGGCGGGGATGCTTCCAACATGACCGCAGAACACGGTATGATCGAAAGCGCCGCCAAAAGCAGCGTTGCCGCCTTTGTCACCCTGCCGGGCGTGAAGGATTCCCTGTCCGGCCTGCTGCCCGATGAGGTGAACAGCATCGAAGACTATCTGCAGGACACCGTGACTGTGGAAGCCGATGTGGAAGACTTTACCTGCCCGCAGGTCATGGTGGCCTGCGCTACCAGCACGGCCGCTCTGGGCACGAGCAACGTGTTCGACCTGAGCAGCATCAACGACCTGACCGACGGCATCAACCAGCTGAACGATGCCATGAGCCAGCTCATGGACGGCGCTTCCCAGCTGGTGGACGGCACCTCTCAGCTGGCAGGCGGTGTTCTGGCCCTGCTGGACGGTGCCAACACCCTAAACAACGGCGCTGCCGCTCTGGACGACGGCCTTGGCCAGCTGACCAACGGTCTGGACACCCTGAGCGCCAACAATGCAGCACTGAACGCCGGTGCGCAGCAGGTGGCGGACGGTGTGCTGGCTTCTGCCAACAAGACCCTGAAGGAAGGCGGTCTGATCGACGAGGACATGACATGGTCGAACTACGAGGCTGTGATCGACAACATCCTCACCATGAACGATAAGACCCTTGCTGCCGGCCGCAAAAGATGGTGCGCACCGTGTGGGAGCAGGCTCCCAGCTTCAAGGACAGCCAGCTGGATCTGGCCCTGTATCTGTCCGCGACCAAGACGAACCACGATCTGGAAGCAGCCCTGAAGCTGATGCAGAACTTTGACGCTTCCATGCTGACCGGCGCTCTGGAGATGGTGACCAATGCCGATGCAAAGAACACCATCCACGAAGAGCTGAAGTACCAGATCAAGAACAGCCAGGATATAGCTGATGTCCGCGCCTGAAGACCAGCCTTTCTCAGATCCAGTTCTTTGTTTCCAGCGTGAACCAGTACACCGCAGGCGTGCAGACCGCTGCGGACGGTGCCCACTCCGCAAAGGATGGCAGCGCACAGCTGGCTGCAGGCACCAAGACCCTGTATGACGGCGTGAACACCCTGAACACCGGTGCAGGTCAGTTGAATGACGGCGCAGGCCAGCTGAACGATGGTCTGAACCAGTTCAACGAGGAAGGCATCTCCAAGCTGACCGGCGCGCTGGATCAGGATCAGCTCCATGGCCTGAAGACCGTGCTGGACGAGATGACCGGCCGCCTGAACGACTACACCAGCTTTGCCGGTGCACCGGACGATGCCGAGAGCAGCGTGAAGTTCGTCTACAAGACCGCTGAAACCGTGGCCGCTGCCGACACCACTGCAGCCGAGACTGAGACGGTGAAGGAAGGCAATATCTTTACCCGCCTGTGGCAGCGCATCGTGAACCTGTTCAAGTTCTGATAAGACATCTTCGAGAATTCATGTTGAACCTCTTTCCATAGAGAAGGGGCTGTTGCAAAACAGCCCCAACGAAAAATGAGATAGGCTTCCCCGAAAGAGGCTGCCTATCTCATTTTTTGAGATCTGCCTTTGAGTTTTCAGCATTCTGCCCGTTTTGTACGGTGAATGCGGCTGTTTTCAACATTTTAAAGAGACGCTGTTTTGCAACAGCCCTGCGGGCGATGGAATGGCCCGACTCGTGTCCGGCAAGAAAGCTGCCCGCCCACGATATGAAGTTTACTTGCGTGCGATCATTTCGGTGTAAGCCAGCACCAGCGGGCCGACACCCTTGGCATCGTTGCAGACCACCGGCTCGCTGAAATAGTAGGCCAGAGAGCCGTCGCGGTGATCCTTGCCGCCAAGACCCGCCACCAGGCAGATGCCGTCCAGCTGCAGACTGCCATCCGGGTTCTTGGAGAGGTACTTGTCGCAGGTGCCGTAGAAAGCCTTTTCGGCCCATGCGGCCATGCGTTTGGGCAGGTAGCCCAGACGAACGCCTTTGAGCACCGCGTAGGCAAACAGAGCGGTGCCGCTGGTCTCGAGGTAGTTGCCCTCCACACCGGGGTGGTCCATCACCTGCCAGAACATGCCGGTCTCCTCGTCCTGGAATTTGTGCACATCCTCAATGGTCTGCTTGAGCATTGCCATGATGCCGCGGTACTCGTTGTACAGCTGCTCGTCCATCCGCTCCAGCACGTCCACCATGGCTACCATGAACCAGCCCATGGCACGCAGCCAGAAGTTGGGGCTGCAACCGGTGACGGGGTCGGCCCAGTACATCTGGCGGCTCTCATCGTAGCCGTGGTAGTACAGGCCGGTCTTTTCGTCCCGCATGTGCTTTTTGATATTCATGAACTGTTTGTAGCTGTCGATGCAGCCCTGCATCTTGTTAAAGCGGGTCTCGTACTCCATGTAGAAGGCTGGGCCATGTAGGTGCCGTCCAGCCACACCTGCCACGGGTAGATGTCCTTGTGCCAGAAATTCCCCTCTTTGGTGCGGGGCTGGGTGGCCAGCTGGCTGCGGATGGTCTCGATGGCCTTGCGGTACTTTTGATCCCCAAAGATATCGTACAGGGTGAACAGGTTCTTGCCCTGATTTACATTGTCCAGATTGTACTCCTTGGGGTCGTAGGTCTTGATGGAGCCATCCTCCTGCACGAACCAGTCGATGAAGTTCTTGGAAAAGCTCAGGTACTTCTCGTCGCCGGTGGTCTTGTACAGGCTCAGGCAGGCGGTGATCATGCAGCCGTCGATGTAGTTCCACTTGTTGGGCTTGCCGCTGCGCACCTTTTCGATGTTCCACATGGGTGCTTCGGCGCTGGAATTGGCGATCAGGTAGTCCACGTAATCGCCCAGCATGGCAAGAATTTCTTCATGGGTCATGGTATCAGTCCTCCTCAAAATGGCCGACATTTGCAAAGTGCAGGCGTTCGCCTCGTAGCCTCGATCTTCACGTTGTGCAGGTCGATCTCCTTGACGTTCTCGGCGTAGATGGCCAGCTTCTTCACCAGAGGGCGGTTATCCGCCATAGCGGCCTGACCGGCCTCGGCATTGGGGTCAAAGGTGATCGTGACGTTCTTCATGGAAACGCGCTCAATAGGCTGCTCCGGCAGGCCGTCGAAGTAGCATCCCGCGAACTGAGCGTCGGTGGCGACGATGTCTCCATGGTCAGGCTGCCCAGCTTCGGGGTGTACTCGTCCACGGGCATGGCATCGCGGCACTGCACATAGGGGCCGTGGCCGTCCGGGTCGCAGAAGTAGAACATGTTGATGACGAAGGGTGCCTTGACACCCCGCATCTCCACGTTGCGGAACACCAGCCCGTCGATGACGGCGGTGTTGCCGCGGCCACGGCGGGTCTTGACGCGCAGGCCGCGGTCGGTGTGATCCATCAGGCACTGGGTGACCACCATATCCTTCACACCGCCGCTCATCTCGCTGCCAATGACGATGCCGCCATGGCCTTTGTCCAACAGGCAGTTGCGGATAACGGTGTGCTCACAGCTCTTTTTCAGCTTCATGCCAAGGAATACTTTGCTGGCCTTCATGGCAATGCAGTCGTCGCCCACATGGATGTTCACGCCGATGATGCGGATATACTCGCAGCTTTCGGGGTCGATGCCGTCGGTGTTGGGGGCATTGTAAGGATTGTTGATGTTGAAGTTCAGCAGGTCAAGGTGCTTGACAAAGATGGGGTGGATCGTCCACGAATAGCTGTTCTGCACCGTGATGCCGTGCAGGCAGATGTTCTCGCTGTCCACAGCAGCCACAGCGCGGGGCCGCCATGCGATGCGCTTGATCTTGGGAGTCACCCACCAGTCGCCGTTCTCAGCATCGCAGTCCAGCGTGCCCTCGCCGGTCACAACGACATCGTGCACCTGCGTGATGTTCAACAGACCCGCAAAGCTGTCCAGCGGGTTGCCCTCCCAGCCGGTCAGGTAGTATTCATCCACCTCGTTCTCGCTGGGGATCACGCCGGGCAGGATGGGGTAGTGGGTGCGGTCATTGTCGCCCAGCAGCACAGCGCCCTTTTCAAGATAGAGGGTGGTGTTGCTTTTCAGGAACAGGCTGCAGGTGCGGTAGCGGCCTGCGGGCACGTACACTGTGCCGCCCTTGGGGCAGGTGGAAAGAGCCGCCTGCAGCTTGAGGGTGTTGTCCGTGGTGCCGTCGGCCACCAGACCGTAGCGGGAAGCATCCACAAAGAAGGTCTCGGCCTCGGTGGTAAAGGTGCAGGTCAGGCTTTCGCCCTCGGCCTGCACACCCACCGTGTACTCCGTGCCGGGCAGCAGGGAGAACAGGGAGAACACGTTGGTCTGGCAGGCTTCGTAGACGGTCTTGCCGTTCAGGGTAACGGTGAACGGGTGGGCCGGACGATAGCACAGGCCGTTTTCCAGCTCGAAAACAGCGCTGCGCGTCATGGAACGGATAAGCGACAGATTCATGAGAGAACCTCCTGATGGTTTTGTCTTGCCCGCAGGAAGCGGACATGATATGATAAAGATTAGAATGAAGGGAACCCCTTCCGTCGAACCCTCGCGGGTTTGCCACTTCCATCCGTGATGGAGGCTTTGGCATACCGGAAAGCTTTTCCTCTTCGCCAGAGGCTCCCTCTTTGAGGGAGCTGGCGCGGCATCAGCCGCGACTGAAGGAGTTACCTATGAGATCAGAACGTGAAAAGATCACCGGCAAGGTGGCCGCTGCCACCCTGCGGCTGAATATTGGCCGCTACGAGCTGCCGCCGGATGAGGACACCTGCTATCTGCTGCTGGTGTCGGAGGGCAGCGTCACGCTGGAATATGAGGGTGGGAATGTGCTGGTAAACCCCGGCAGCGCCGTGCTGCTTGGCCCCGGCGGCTGCCGCTTTGCACAGACCGGCAGCGCCGTGCCGCAGATCGTGGGGTGCCACTTTCCGCTGGGGATGCTGCATGATTTGAAAAACACAGCCGGGCGGGATTTCGGCCGCCTGTTTGCGCCCGGGGAGCGCACAGTGCTGTATGCACCGGTGCAGTGGCAGAGCCGCATCCGTACCCTGCTGGAAATGATGGCCAGCGCCAGCACCGAGCAGGATTACCCCGGCCCGCTGTACCTGCTGCTGATCCTGCACTATGTGGAGCAGGAGTGCATTGCCGAGAGCAGCGCCGTGGCGCGTCCCCACAACGAAACGGTGGAGCAGATCTGCGCCTACCTTGCGGCCAATTACCGGCAGAAATTTTCCCTCACCGAGGTGGCGGCGCAGTTTTATCTTTCGCCCTACTACCTGAGCCGTTTGTTCCGGCGGGTAACGGGCCAGTCCATCGTGGATTACATCAACAACCGCCGCATCGAAGCGGCCCAGAAGCTGCTGGAAACGACCGAGCTTTCCATCAGTGCGGTGGCCGAGCAGACCGGCTTTGCCAGCGCCGCCCATTTCCGCCGGGTGTTCCGCGAGGTGATGGGTACCGGCCCACTGCAGTACCGCAAAGGACATAAGAAATAAGAAACACCCCCTGCGCCATCTACGGGAACGGCACAGGGGGTGTTTGTTTGTATCAGATGATCTTATGCTGTGCGGGGAAAGGGCTTAGCCCTTGACGGCACCGGCAGAGATACCTTCAACGAACTGGTCCTGTGCACAGAAGAAAACGATCAGCTGCGGCAGGATGGAGATGAGGGACAGAGCAAGGATCTTGTTCCATGCGAAACCGGTATCACCGTCCATGGACAGCTTGACGAACAGGGACATCGGGTACTTACCGGGAGTGCTGACGTAAAGCAGCGGACCCATGAAGTCGTTGCAGCTCCACATGAACTGGAACAGTGCGCAGGACACCAGAGCGGGGCCAAGCATGGGCACGATGACCTTGTACAGGGTCTGGAAGGAGGAGCAGCCGTCGATGGCAGCGGCTTCGTCCAGATCACGGGGGACATTGCGCATGAACTGCACCAGCTGGTAGACGAAGTAGGTCTCGGTCGCAAATGCGCAGTGCACCCAGATAGCCAGATAGAAGGGGCTGTCCAGCCAGCCGAACTTGTTGTACAGCAGGTACTGCGGCACATTCAGAACGACCTGCGGCAGGAACAGGGTGGCCAGCATGATGTTGAACATCAGCTTACGGCCGGGGAAATCGAAGCGGCCAAAGCCGTAGGCAGCCACACAGGCGGAGACCACCGTGCAGATCACCTTGGGGATGACGTAGCTGTAGGTGTTCAGCATGGCCTGCAGGATGTTGATGGAACCGCCAAAGTTGTTCAGAGCGCCGCGGTAGCCATCCAGAGTGGGGTGCTTGATCCACAGGCTGATGCCTGCAAAGATCTCGCTGTTGTCCTTAAAGGTAGCGCTGATCATCCACAGCAGAGGATAGATCATGATGACGCCGACCAGGATCAGGACGAAATACTTGAAGAAGGTCGCGATTTTATTCGATGCTTTCATTCCCATACTGGTCACCTTACCTTTCGTCAGAGTAGTAGACCCACTTCTTCTGGCTGGTGAATGCAATGATCGTCAGGATGCAGACGATGATGAACATGATCCATGCCAGAGCGGATGCCATACCCATGTCATAAGACTTGAATGCGTAGTTGTAGACCAGCAGAGAGATCAGCGTGGTGGAACCACGGGGGCCGCCGTTGGTGATGATGTAGGGGCCATTGAACTCCTGGAAAGCCTGGCAGATCTGAGTGACCAGGTTGTAGAAGATGATGGGAGTGATCATCGGAACGGTGATGGAGAAGAACTGACGCCACTTGCCGGCACCATCAATGGTAGCAGCCTCGTACAGGTCGGCAGGCACGCCCTTCAGAGCGGCCAGGAACAGCACCATGCAGAACCGAACTGCCAGATGCGCAAAAAGCAGATGATCACAGCGCGTAGCTGGGGTCAGACAGCCACTCGGGGCCCTGCACCAGACCAAAGGTGACAGCGCGCAGCACGGTGTTGAGCAGGCCGTCCACACTGAACACAGCCTTCCACAGAACGGCGATCGCAACAGAGCCGCCCAGAATGGAGGGAATGTAGTACACAGTACGGAACAGGTTGACGCATGCGATCTTGAAGTTCAGGATGTATGCGATGAACAGCGCAAAGACCAGCTTCAGAGGCACGGTGATGAAAGCGTACTTGAAGGTGATGATCAGCGCTTGGTGATCTTGGTGGTGGTAAAGGCCGTGATGTAGTTGGCCAGACCAACGAACTGGGTACCGCTCTTGAAGAAGTTCATATCGGTGAAGCTGTAGTACAGCGACTGACCGAAGGGAACTGCCTTAAAGACGACGAAGCCGATGATCCAGGGGATCAGATAAAACAGACCCTGATATTTGTCCAGCCATTTCTGGAACGGGGTGCGCCCGACGGCGGGAGCATTGCTTTCTTTCATCTGGGAAATCCTCCTTTTTAAGGAATTTCGGAGCATGAGACGGACGAAGGGGTAACAGACTGGATACAGCTTTGTCAAGAATTTGTAACATATCCCTGACAAAAAAGGGGCATCTGCCGTATGGGCGGCAGGTGCCCCTCCGTATTAGCCAAAGGGTGCCCTTTATATGTACGTTACCGCACACAGCGGCACTCTGAAGAAAAACTTAGCCGATGGTGTAACCAACAGACTCCATGCCGTCCAGCAGGGTGTCAACAACGTCTGCACCGGAAACGCCGTCGTAGTCAACGGTGTCGAACACTTCCTGATAGATGCCGGTGCCGGAAGCTTTCAGGTCGTTGTTCTCGAACAGGGGATCCAGCTTGTTGGTGGTGAAGGCCATGACCTTGGCGTTTGCCTCAGCAACCAGATCCTTGACAGCGCCGGCAGCCTGAGCAGCAGCCAGACCAGCCTTGGAAGCGGGGATGCCGCACTCGGAACCCATGATGGAAGCGCCCTTCTCCTCGTTCAGCAGGAAGTTGATCAGGGTAGCAGCCTCGGCAACGCACTTGCTGGTCTTGGTGATGGCCAGACCCATGGAGACCTTGGAGAAGCCGCCGTTGTTGTCGCCGAACTTGATCTCTTCGCCAACGGTGAAGCCGTCCTTGTTGGCGTCATCCAGAGCGGAGGAGTACTTGGAAGCAGCGGAATCCCACTCGAAGATGCCTGCAATCTTACCGGTGATCCACTCGTTGGACTGGTGGGTAGCGGTATCGGAGTTTGCAGAGTAGTAGGTCTTCAGATTCATCATGACGTGGCCATCCACCAGGCTCTTGATGAAGTCGATGCCCTCAGCGATCTCGTCCTCGGTATAATTCAGGGTAGAGGTGACGGGATCAGCCAGTCCTTGCCGTACTTGGACTCGAGGTAGAACACCATCAGGATCATACGTCGTATGCGCAGGTGCATGGGGTAGTAATCGTCGCCCAGCTTCTCCTTGAATGCCTTGCCGCAGCCATCAGATCATCCAGAGACTTGGGAACTTCGGTGATGCCAGCCTTGTTGAAGGTGGTCATGTTCCAGAAGAAGATACGGCCGGTCATGGAAACGGGCACGCACTGCTGGCTGTTTGCAACGTAGCAGGCGTCCATGGCAGCGTCATCCCACTGGGTCAGATCCAGGAACTTGGAAACAGTGTTCAGGTCCACGAACTTGCTGCCGTCAGCAGAGTAGTTGTACAGCCAGTTCCAGTTCACCTGGCACACATCCTGTGCGTTGCCAGCGATGAAGGCAGCTGCCATCTTCTCTTCCCAGCCGGACCATGCGGCGAAGGTGGGCTCGATGGTGATGTTGGTGTGCTCAGCCTGGAACTCCTTGATGGCGTTCTGGTAAGCCTCGTGACGGCTGTCGCCGCCCCACCAGCTGATGGTCATGGAAACAGGGCCGTCAGACAGTGCCAGGCTCTCGTCTGCAGAAGCAGCGGGAGCGGAAGAAGCGGTGGAAGCAGCAGAGCTGGATGCAGCAGAGTTGCCGCCGCAGGCAGCCAGAAGGCCGGCAGCGCCCACAGCGCCGGTGACCTTCATAAAATCACGACGAGAAATTGCCTTGCTCATTTTTGTTCTCCTCCTAAATACAGAAAACATCATCTCGAACGGGGGTTCTGCACATACCCCGTTGTATACAATTATGATAACAAAACAACAACCAAAAAGAAAGACGCAAATTGCAGATATCTAAACAAAAAACGTACAAATATTGCTCTTGTTCCCGCGCAAGAATTGACGCCTTCGCTGAAATGAATAAACTTGGCTCGAAAAACTGTGCAACATGTATACTTCGCTATTTTGCATAGAAAACTGGGATGCATCATAGGAGGAACGTCGAATTTTGCAATAATTTTGTAAACATTCCGTTTCAGAACGTGGAAACGTTGCATACATTGTGGACGAACAACAGCTTAAAAAGCCCGGATGGGAGTCTTTGAACTGATATATCAATAGCGCAAAAAATGTGCACTCTGATATATCAATTGTTTGCGGCGGGCATCCGGCACCGGTCTTCGGGCATGGAAATCGGTGCTTTTTCGCCCTTTGGGGGGGTGAAGAAGCACCGACAGCGACATATTTTGCGCTGTTGTGTGGACTGCGCCTGTGGGCCGGGAATAAAAAGAAAGGCTGCCGTGTCGTTGAACACAGCAGCCTTGTATACAAGTTTATTCAACCCGCGAAGCAGCTTTTTCGGCGTAGAACGCGCGCTTTGCCTTGAAATAGCACTGGGGGCACATGCTCACGTACTGCACATCGTTTTCCAGATCGATGGCCACCTGCTCGCCCTCAAAGACGAATCTGCCGTTCACTCTGCGGCAGTTGCAGATGGCCTTGCGGCCGCAGGTGCAGATAGTCTTCATCTCCTCGATGGTGTGGGCCAGCTCCAGCAGGCGGGTAGAGCCGGGAAAGCCTTAAGCGAAAAATCTGCCCGCAGGCCGTAGCAGATCACCGGAATGTTCAGGTCCACCGTTACCATGAACAGCTGTTCTGCCTGCTGCGCAGTGAAAAACTGGCTCTCGTCGCACAGCACGCAGGCCAGCGGCGCACCGTCAGCGTTGGCCGTGCGCACGGCCTCGAACACGTCCGTCTCCGGCGGGATCAGCAGATCAGCCTTGCGGCGCACGCCCAGACGGCTCACCAGCTCACCGCCGCCCTTGGTGTCCACCTGTGGCTTGAGGATCAGCACCCGCATCCCCTGTTCTTCGTAGTTGTGGGCTACCTGCATCAGGGCGGTGCTCTTGCCGCTGTTCATCGCGCCGTAACGGAAATACAGTTTTGCCATTTGAAAAACTCTCCTTACAGAAAGAACCCTCTCAGCCAAAGCCTGACGGCTTTGCCAGCTCCCCCGATGGGGGAGCTTTTCTGCATCTTCCGGGCAGGCTGTCCTTCGCCGGAGAAGCAGAAACTTTCCCGTCCCCACTCATAAAGCTCCCTTTCGGGGGAGCTGTCGAGCGTATGCGAGACTGAGAGGGTTCAGCGGCATCTCAGGCTTTGACTGAGAGGGTTCTCTTATTACTTACAATAGGTACGTTCAGTTCTGATTGCGCAGGCGGTAGCCAAGGCTCATCAGGCTGTCGCCCAGATGGACGTTCTCCACCACCACATCGGGATACGGCACAGAGAGGTCATAGTGGGAGAAGTTCCAGAAGCCCTCGATGCCAGATCCACCAGACGGCCGCTGACCTGTTCCGCACCGTCGCGGGGCACACAGAGCACTGCGACCTTGGGGTGATGCTCGGCACAGAAAGACTCCAGCTCGTCGATATGGCGGATCTGGATGCCGCTGATCTCCTTGCCCACCTCGCTCTGTGCCACATCAAAGGCGGCGATCAGGCGGTAGCCGTTGGTGTCGGTGGTGATAAAGCGGCTCACTGCCTTGCCCAGACGGCCGCAGCCGATCAGGATGGTGGCAGGCGGTCGCCGTTGCCGAACAGCAGGCCTTCCAGAATGGAGAGCAGGTTTTCCACCGAGTAGCCGATGCCCTGCCGGCCATTCACATCGCCGATGCAGTTGAAGTCCTGCCGTACCTGCGAAGCGGTGGTGCCCATCTGAGCAGCCAGCTCGCGGGAGGAAATGCTGTTGATGCCGTCCGCCTGCAGAGAGCACAGATAGCGGTAATATTTGGGAAGACGCTTGATAACGGGAAGCGAAGCCCTTGCAGGAGTGTTCATAGAATACTTTCTCCTTTCGCTCTATTGCAGTACTTGCCGCAGCTGCCTGCTTTACAGATGCGGCACAGAGAAACCCCGATCCGTTTACGGGTTCATATTGCAGATATTACAGTCAATTATTTAAAGTATACTGCACCGATGGAGAATGTCAAATCATTCTCAAAAAAATTTTATGAAATGTTACCGCTTTTTTGCTGCAGCGGGTCTGCATAGCCGGCACAGGCTGGGGAATGCTGACAAAAAACGCAGGAGGAAAGCATATGAACGATGAAACGCAGCAGACCGATGCGCGTCGGCTGGAAAAAGAAGAGATCGAGGATCTGGGCACGGTCACGCTGGCCCGCGGGGAGCATGTGATCCACTGCCTGACCGTCATCGGCCAGATCGAAGGCCATTCGGAAGCGCCGCAGGGCCAGAAGACCACGAAGTATGAGCATGTCATCCCGCAGCTGGTGGCCGCGCAGGAGGATCCTCGCATCGAAGGCCTGCTGGTGCTGCTGAACACGGTAGGCGGTGATGTGGAAGCGGGCCTTGCGCTGGCGGAGCTGATCGCCAGCGTGTCCAAACCCAGTGCAACGCTTGTGCTGGGCGGCGGGCACTCCATCGGTATCCCGCTGGCCGTCAGCGCCCGGCGCAGCTTCATCGTGCCCACAGCCACCATGACCGTGCACCCGGTGCGGCATTCCGGCGTCATTCTGGGGGTGCCGCAGACCATGCGCAGCTTTGAGCAGATGCAGCAGCGCATCACCGGCTTCGTAGCGGCCCACAGCGGCATGACCGAAAAACGCTACACCGACCTGATGCTCCACACCGGCGAGCTGGTGATGGACATGGGCACCGTGCTGGATGGACGCCGGGCCGTGAAGGAAAAGCTCATTGATGAGCTGGGCGGGCTTTCGGATGCGCTGGCGTGGTTGTATAAAGAGATTGAACGCAAATGAAGGCCGATTTTGTACAACAATAGGTTTGCCATTTTCTTCCTGCGTGGTACAATAATAAAATCAAATAGTGTGTCTACTACAAACGCGGGGAACAAAGAAACATGGCAACAAAAAAACGTAAAACGACAACACGGCGCGCAGCATCGCGCAAAAAACGCGCCGAACAGCGGCTTCCGGCGGGGCTTGGCACCCTGTTTGCAGGCCTTTTGCTGGTGGTGCTGGCCTTTGTGGAGGGAGATTCGGCATGGAAGGCCCTGCACGATGTGCTGTTCGGACTTTTTGGCTGTGGCAGCTTTGTGCTGGGCGCGGCAGTGTGCTGCCTTGCTGTGCAGTATACCCGGGGCGAAGACCTTCTGCCCAAGATCTTCAAGCTGGTTCTGGGCTGGTGTTTGCCTGCGGCACGGTGATCGTTTTTTCCGATATCCAGCCGCAGGGCATGTCGGCATTCCAGATGACAGCTGCCTGCTATGCAAACGGCGTGAATGCATGGATCGGCGGCGGTGCGCTGGGTGCACTGCTGGGCGGCAGCCTGCTGCTGCTGTGCGGACGGCCTGCGGCAACCCTTATCATGATCGTGCTGGCACTGTGTGTCAGCCTGTACATTTTTGATCTGACCCCGGCAGAGGTGTGGCAATGGCTGTGCGCTGCGTTTGGCGGCGTGCACGCAAAGGGTGCGGCCATGGCGCAGCAGAGCGCAGCCGCCGCGCTGAACGTGCCGCTGCCGCGCGGCAGAAGCCGAGGCTGAGGAAGACTACGACGAAGCAGAAGATGAATACCGGGATGAGGAAGGTGCCGAAGAGGAGATGGAAACTCCGGCTTTCCGCATCGGTGTGCCGGACTGGCTGAACGGCATCCGCCACTGGGGCCACAAGGTGACCGAAGAGATGGAGGCGGAGGAGCCGGAGGCCGCCCCGCAGCCGGAGCCGCCCGCAGATACTTCCGGCCAGCCGCTTGCCCAGCCGGAGCCTGCCGCCCCGGCCATCACGCCGGTGCAGGTACGGGTATCCCGGCCCCGGGCTTCCTTTGACGTAGACCTTGGCCCCGACCACACTGAGGTGAAGGAGGGCGGCAGCGAACCCATCGAGCCGCTCATCGTGGGCCCGGGCGGCACCTTTGGGCAGAACCCGCTGCGCCCGGCCCCCAGACCTGCCCCGCAGCCCATCGTACAGGACGCAGTGGAGACCGATGCATCCGATTTCTTTGCAAAGGCTGCACAGCCGGTGCAGCCTGCGGCAGCGGAAAGCTTTGATATTCCGGTCATGACCCCGGCAATGCCGACGGCCCAGCCGGAAAGCCCGGCAGCGGCAGTCACGCCGGAGATGCCCGCCGTGCCCATCCAGCCCGCAGTCCCGGCGGCACCCGCCCGGGTGAGCGCCGAAAACGCCGTTGCCATGCGAGGCACACCCGACGAGGACGGCTGGATCAGCATTACCAGCGAACCGGTGGAGGAAAAGGATATCAGCACGCTGGTGGCAGCGGCAATGGAAAAGCCTGCCGCTTCCGAGCAGGCCGCGGCAGCGGCCCCTGTGGACGAGACCGAACCGGTGGATACTTATCAGTACCAGTATCCGCCCATTGAGCTGTTTGAAAAATCGCAGGACGAGACCGACCCCGGCGCGCAGGAAGAGCTGAAAGCCAACGCCCAGAAGCTGGTGGACACGCTGGAAAGCTTTGGCGTGCGCACCCGTGTGCTGGATATCTCCCGGGCCTCCGTCACCCGGTACGAGGTGCAGCCCATGGCGGGTGTCAAGATCAGCCGCATCACCTCGCTGGCAGACGATATCGCCTGAACCTTGCGGTGGCGGACGTGCGTATGGAGGCTCCCATCCCCGGCAAGCCTGCCGTGGGCATTGAGGTGCCCAACCACAAAAAGACCCCGGTGTATATCCGCAGCGTGTTCGAGAGCCAGAGCTTTTTGCGCATGACCTCACCTCTGGGCATTGCGCTTGGCAAGGACATTGCCGGTGTGGCACAGGTGGCAGACCTGTGCAAGATGCCCCATCTGCTCATTGCAGGCAGCACCGGCAGCGGTAAATCCGTGTGCGTGAACAGCATCATCATGAGCCTGCTGTTCCGCTCCAGCCCGGAGGACGTGAAGCTGCTGCTGATCGACCCCAAGGTGGTGGAGCTGGCCGAGTACAACGGCATTCCCCACCTGCTGATGCCGGTGGTCACCGAGCCGAAAAAGGCCGCAGGTGCCCTTGGCAGCGCGGTGCAGGAGATGGAGCGCCGCTATCATCTGTTTGCAGAGAACAATGTGCGCGACATCAAGTCTTTCAACAAGCTGGCCGCAGAACGGCTGATCTGGAAAAGATGCCCTACATCGCCATTATCATCGACGAGCTGGCCGATCTGATGATGGTGGTGGGCAAGGATGTGGAGGACTCCATCTGCCGCATCGCCCAGAAGGCCCGCGCCGCCGGTATGCACCTGATCGTAGCCACTCAGCGCCCCAGCGTGGACGTGATCACCGGCTGATCAAGGCCAACATCCCCAGCCGCATCGCATTTGCAGTGTCCAGTCAGGTGGACAGCCGCACTATTCTGGACGGCTCCGGTGCCGAAAAGCTGCTGGGCATGGGTGATATGCTGTTCATGCCCGTGGGTGCGCCCAAGCCTACCCGTATTCAGGCACTTTCGTGCGGGATGAGGAGATCAGCCGTGTGCTGGACTTCATCAAGCAGAGCGGCACCGTGCAGTATGACGAAGCATGATCGAAGCCATGGAAAAGCACGCCATTCAGGACGGCAAGAAGGGCAGCGGCGGCGCGGACTCCGACGAGGATCCCGATACCGACCCGATGTTCAAGCAGGCTGTGGAGGTGGTCATCGATGCCGGTCAGGCCTCCACCAGCCTGCTGCAGCGCCGCTGCAAGCTGGGCTACGCCCGCGCGGCCCGTATCATGGACGAGATGGAACAAAAAGGCATCATCGGACCCTACGAGGGTGCTAAGCCCCGCGCTGTGCTTATCAGCCGCCAGCAGTGGCTGGAAATGCAGATGAACCAACCGGAGGAATAAAAATAAAAGAGCACTCGCCCGTGTTCAACCAAGAATGAGGATATTAGCAAATGGACAACTCTTCCCCTAAGATCTACACCGAATTTCTTCCCATCAGCCGGGCCGATATGGAGGCCCGCGGGTGGGAGCAGCTGGACTTTGTGGTGGTGGGCGGCGATGCCTATGTGGACCACCCCAGCTTTGGCACCGCCATCATCAGCCGCCTGCTGGAAGCCGAGGGCTATAAGATCGGCGTGCTGGCCCAGCCCCGCTACACCGACTGCGAGGACTTCAAGCGGTTCGGCAAGCCCAAGTATGGCTTTTTCATCGGCGGCGGCAACGTGGACAGCATGGTCAGCCACTATTCCGTGGCAAAGATCCCCCGCGCCGAGGACGAATACTCCCCCGGCGGCAAGGGCGGCGCACGCCCGGACCGCAGCGCCACCGTGTACACCCGCCTTGCCAAGCAGGCCTATCCCGACCTGCCGGTGATCCTGGGCGGTCTGGAAGCTTCTCTGCGCCGCTTTGCCCACTATGACTACTGGCTGGACACCGTTCTGCCCAGCATCGCCGAGGATTCCGGCGCGGACATCATCAGCTTTGGCATGGGCGAGCACCAGACCGTGGAGATCGCCCGCCGCCTTGCCGCCGGGGAGCCGGTGGAGAGCATCACGGACGTGGACGGCACCTGTTACATGACCGACTTCGACCATCTGCCGAGCGCTACGTGGAGTGCGCAGGCTTTAAAAAGGTGGCGTCGGATAAGACGGCGTATGCCAAGGCCTGCCGCATCCAGATGGACAATCAGGATGTGGTCAGCGGCCAGATCATCGTGCAGAAGCAGAGCGAAAAGTATCTGGTGCAGAACATCCCCGCAAAGCCGCTGGTGCGCGGGGAGCTGGATAAGGTCTACGCCCTGCCCTACACCCGCCGTTACCACCCCATCTACGAGAGCATGGGCGGCGTGCCCGCCATCCGTGAGGTGCAGTTCTCCATCATCCAGAACCGCGGCTGCTTTGGCGGCTGCAACTTCTGCGCCATCCAGCTGCATCAGGGGCGGCGTGTCACCAGCCGCAGCGCGGACAGCATCGTGGCAGAAGCCGAGCGCATGACCCACGAGCCGGATTTCAAGGGCTACATCCACGATGTGGGCGGCCCCACCGCAAACTTCCGCTTTCCCTCCTGCCGGGAGCAGATGCTGCGGGGCATGTGCACCGGCGGCAAGCACTGTCTTGCCCCCACCACCTGCTCCCACATGATCGTGGACCACAGCGACTACCTGAAGATCCTGCGCCGGGTGCGGGAGCTGCCGGGCGTGAAAAAGGTGTTCATCCGCAGCGGTATCCGGTTCGACTACCTGATGGCCGACCCGGACGACACCTTCTTCAAGGACTGGTAGAGTACCATGTGTCCGGCCAGCTGAAGGTGGCTCCGGAGCACTGTGCTCCCAACACGCTGGCTACATGGGCAAGCCGCCCATCGAGACCTTCAACAAGTTCAAGGATAAATTCTATGAGCTGAGCAAAAAGGCCGGCAAAAAGCAGTATCTGGTGCCCTATCTGATGTCCAGTCACCCGGGCAGCACCCTCAAGGATGCGGTCTATCTGGCAGAATATCTTTACAAAAACCACATGCGCCCGGAACAGGTGCAGGATTTTTACCCCACCCCCGGCACTGTGAGCACCTGCATGTTCTACACCGGCCTTGACCCCTACACCCTGAAGCCGGTGTTTGTGGAAAAGACCCCCGAGGGCAAGGCGCTGCAGCGGGCGCTGCTGCAATACTACGAGCCTCGCAACGCCGAGAAGGTAGTCAAGGCGCTGAAGATGACCCACCGGGAGGACCTGATCCCCCTGCTGGTGCCCGCCGTAGGCCGCCGCGCCGTGCAGCGCTCTGCCCGCCGGGCCGAAGCCGCCGATGTGACGATCCACAATGACGGCACCTATACGGTGCGCCCGAACCAGAAGGGCCATAACGGCAAGCCTGCCCACGGCCAGAGCCGTGCCGCTGCACCGACAGGCCGTGCGCCCAGCCCCGGTGCACGCTTTGCGCCCCATTCGGCACCCGCGCGCAAGCCAAAAAACGATCAACAGAAAGAGAACACAACGTGGAAAACTGGAAAGAAGAAAAAGTAAACGCGCCTAAGAAAGGCCTGTGGCAGCGCCTTGCTGCGCTGGCCGCTGCCGCCGCACTGGTGCTGAGCCTTGCGGGCTGCAGCGGGCTGCCGTCCGTCCCGGGCGGAAGCGCCGATGTAGTGCCGAACCCGTCCGCTTCTGCTGCGGCGGCTGTGGATACAGTGGACGCACCCTTGGAGGTGCATTTCATCGATGTGGGGCAGGCGCTGAGTGTGCTGGTGGAATGCGACGGACAGTTCATGCTCTACGACGGCGGCAATGTGGACGACGGCAGTCTCATTGTCTCTTACCTGCAGAGTCAGGGGGTGGAACAGCTGGAATATGTGTTCTGCTCCCACGCGCACGAGGATCATGTAGGCGGCTTGGCTGCCGCACTGGCCTACTTCCCGGCGTACCATGTGTACAGCCCGGTGGCCGATGCCTCCACCAAGTGCTTTCAGGATTTTGTCAAGTACACCCAACAGCAGGGCCTGCAGGTAGAGGTGCCCGCCGTGGGCACGATGTGGCCGCTGGGCGGCGCTACCGTGACCATGCTTGGCCCGGTGGCACAGTACAGCGACACCAACGATACCTCCATTGTGCTGCGCATCGACTACGGCTCCACCAGCTTCCTGCTGACCGGCGACATGGAAAAGACTGCGGAGACCGACCTTGTGAACAGCGGTGCGAACCTCAGGGCCGATGTGCTGCAGGTGGGCCACCACGGTTCCAGCACCTCCACCAGCTACCTCTTCCTGAACGCGGTGCTGCCGGAAATGGGCATCATCTCCTGCGGCGTGAACAACAAGTACGGCCACCCGCACGAGGAAACGCTGAGCATCCTGCGGGATGCCGGGGTGGATGTGTACCGCACCGACCTGCAGGGCACCATCACCATTGGCAGTGACGGCCAGAACTACACCGTGGGCACCGAGCACTTTGCGGCAGATTCCGCGCTGAATCCCACCGACCCGGCGGCATCCAGCACGGCCCAGCAGGCGTACATCGCAATGTGAACAGCAAAAAGTTCCATCTGCCTACCTGCCCGAACCTGCCGGCAGAGAAGAATCAGGTCCTGTTCTCCAGCTACGAGGAAGCCGTGGAAGCAGGCTATACGCCCTGTTCCAGCTGCATCAAATAAAGAACGAACTCCCCCAGTCTGCTTCACAGACAGCCCCCTCTGGGTGAGGCCTTTGGCAAAACCGAAAAGCTTACCTTTTCGACAGAGGCTCCCTCCTTGAGGGAGCTGGCACGGCGTGAGCTGTGACTGAGGGAGTTTTCTTTTATCCGCCGCTCTGCGGGATTGATAAAATCCCACAGGTGCGGTATACTTAAGACCACTTTATTTCAAAAAAGCAAGGAGGTGCGGCGGATGATCGGTGCACCGCAGCCGCTGGTGCTGGCAAAACCAGCGGCGATCGATACAGCACAGGCAGCGCGGTATTTCGGGGCCAGAGGGGAACCGGACGACCGCACCATGACCCTGTTGGAAACATGCGCCATGCCGCTGCTGGCGGCGGCAACGCCCCGGGCGGTCTGGCTGGAAGCGGACACGGCTGCCCTTGCCGAAGCAGGCATCCTGCGGGGTGGGGATGTGATGAAGCATCTGGAAAACTGCCCGCAGGCGGTGCTGCTGGCCGTGACCCTTGGCCCCGGCGTGGATGCACAGATCCGCCGTGCCGGTGTGGGAGATATCGCGGCGGGCGTAGCGTCCGATGCACTGGGCAGCGCGCTGGCCGAGCAGGCCGCAGACGCAGCCGAAGCAGAGCTGCGCCAGTGGGCCGCAAAAGAGGGAAAGTATTTGACCGGGCGGTTTTCGCCCGGCTACGGTGACTGGGATATTGCAGTACAGCCGCTGGTGGCAAACGCGCTGGATACGGTGCGCCGGGCGGGTCTGTGTGTGACCGATACCAACCTGATGACCCCGCGCAAGAGCGTGACGGCCGTTCTGGGTTTGAGCAGCCACCCGGTAAAGGGAAAGCTGGCCGGGTGCGGCCACTGTGTGCTGCGCACCCGGTGTGAGTATAGAAAGAGGGGAAAGACCTGTGCAAGCGAGTGAACTTTTCAAGCAGAGCAATACCATCCTGCTGGACGGCGGCATGGGCACCATGCTGCAGGCTTCGGGCCTGAAGCTGGGTGCAAAGCCGGAGGAACTGAACATCACCAATCCGGAGCTGATCGAGAGCATCCATGCCAAGTATGCCGCTGCGGGCAGCCGCATTGTCAACGCCAACACCTTTGGCGCATCGGCCCACAAGCTGGCGGGCAGCGCCTACAGTCTGGAAGAGATCATTGCGGCGGGCATCGCCAACTGCAAGCGCGCCTGTGCGCCCTACGGTGCCCTGACCGCGCTGGATGTCGGCCCGCTGGGAGAACTGCTGGAACCCAGCGGAACGCTGGCCTTTGAGGATGCGGTGAGCGAGTATGCGCGCATCGTCCGGGCAGGCGCTGCCGCCGGGGCCGACCTCATTTTCTTTGAGACCTTTACCGATCTGTACGAGCTGAAAGCCGCTCTGCTGGCAGCAAAGGAAAACAGCGGCCTGCCTATCTTAGCCAGCATGAGCTTTGAAGCCGGCGGGCGCACCTTTACGGGCTGCACGGTGGAAAGCTTCGGCGTGACCGCCCGTGGTCTGGGTGCCAACGCAGTGGGCATCAACTGCTCACTGGGCCCCAAGGAGATCTTCCCCATGGCAAAGCGTCTGGCAGAGGCTGTGCCCGGCGACTTTCCGGTGTTCGTCAAGCCCAATGCGGGTCTGCCCCGGGCCGACGGCAGCGGCTACGATATCACTCCGCAGCTCTTCGCCATGGAAATGAAGCCCTACCGGGACCTGCACCTGTTTGCGGCGGGCGGCTGCTGCGGCACCACGCCGGAGTTCATCAAGCTGCTGAACAGCGTTTTTGCAGGCTGCGTACCCGGCCGTCCGGCCCACAAAATGCCCTCGGTGCTCTGCACGCCGGTGGACTTTGTCAATGTGGACGGCATCACGGTGGTGGGTGAGCGCATCAATCCCACCGGCAAAAAGCGCTTCCAGCAGGCACTGCGGGAAGAGGATATGACTACGTTCTGGAGCAGGCGGTCAGTCAGGTGGAAGCCGGTGCTCAGGTGCTGGACGTGAACGTGGGCGCACCCGGCGTGGACGAGCCTGCCCTGATGCCCAAGGTGGTCAAGGCCCTGCAGAGCGTCACCAGCCTGCCGCTGCAGCTGGATTCCTCCAATGTGCAGGCACTGGAAAACGGCCTGCGCGTGTACAACGGCAAGCCCATCGTCAACTCCACCAACGGCGAGCAGGAAAAGCTGGACGCGATTCTGCCCTGTGCAAAAAGTACGGTGCGGCCATCGTGGGCCTTGCCATCGATGAGCGGGGCATCCTGTCCGCCGCCGAGGACCGGGTGGCCATTGCCCGCCGCATCACGGAGGCGGCCCTTGCCGTCGGCATCCCGCGGGAGGACATCTACATCGACTGTCTGACCCTGACCGCCAGCGCCCAGCAGAAGGATGTTCTGGCCACCGTGCAGGCGTTGGAAGCCTGCAAGAAGGAGCTGGGGGTGCGCACCATTCTGGGTGTGTCCAACATCAGCTTTGGCCTGCCCTGCCGCCCCTATCTGAACACCACCTTCCTCACCATGGCCATGTATGCGGGCCTTGACCTCGCCATTATGAACCCTTCCAGCGAGGAGATGATGGCGGCGGTGTATGCTTACAACGTGCTGACCAACCGCGACCAGCAGAGCACCAAATACATTGAGCGCTATGCCGACCGCGTGCCCGCCTCGGTGGCCCTCAAGCAGGCCGCGCAGACGGTGCCTGCGGCTTCGGCATCCGCATCCGGTGAGAGTGCAGAGCTTACCGGCCCTTACGCTCCACTGATGAAGGCGGTGGAAAAGGGCCTGAAGGGTGATGCTGCCGCCCAGACCAAGGCACTGCTGGCCGAAAAGCAGCCGCTGGAAGTGGTGGACGAAGCACTGATCCCGGCGCTGGACATCGTGGGTGCCAAGTACGAGAAGGGCACGCTGTTCCTGCCGCAGCTGCTGCAGGCCGCAAGTGCTGCCCAGAGCGCTTTTGAGGAGATCAAGAACGTCATTGCCCAGAAGGGCGAGGGCAGCGCCAGCAAGGGCCGCATCGTGCTGGCCACCGTCAAGGGCGACGTGCACGACATCGGCAAGAACATCGTCAAGGTGATTCTGGAGAACTACGGCTTTGAGGTGATCGACCTGGGCCGTGATGTGCCGGTGGAGACGGTGGTGAACACTGTGCGGGAAAAGAATGTGCATCTGGTGGGCCTTTCCGCCCTGATGACCACTACCCTCAAGAGCATGGAGGAAACCATTGCCGCCCTGCACGAAGCGGGCTTGGACTGCAAGATCATGGTGGGCGGTGCGGTGCTCACGCCGGAATATGCCGAGAAGATCGGCGCGGACTGGTACGCCAAGGATGCCAAGCGCAGCGCGGACATCGCCAAGGAATTTTTCGGGGCGCAGTAAAAGCATGAATGCAGGCCAGTAGGAAGCTTTCTCCGCGAACAGCCCGGGACTCCAGTCCCGCCCCAACGCTTATGCGCGGGGCCTCCTTTGAAAACACCTGAAAATCTATTTGCAAATTGTTCAAAAACTCCACAAAAAAATGCCACGATTGTCTGGTAACATAAGGGTGCAGTCAGGGAGATGCAAAGACGTCTCCCCAAAGCCGACAAGGGCTTTCACCTGCGGGGGCTGGTGCATCTGGCACAGCCCAGCAGGTACTTATTAAAACACTGTCCCCCGCCTATGCCAGGCAATCGCCAACGACGGCGGACAGACTACCAAATCCCTCCTGATCCGCCGCAAAGTTCGGGAGTTCTCATACCGCAGCCAGCACCGCTTTATCCTCCTTTCCACGGTGCTGGCTGCTTTTGTTTTTACCTGAATGCAAGAGAACGATTGGGAATAGCCGCCGCGTGCGCTTTGGCTGTTTTAGCGGAAATTCTATTATAATTAGTTGAGCCTCGGAAAATCTGCGGATTTTTCCGAGGCTCTTTTTCACGAATAGGATCGAAGCGATATACTTCATCTGAATGTAAAAAGCAAAGCGAGAACGAGTGCGAGACGAAATTGGTTTATACAGTTCGTTTTACTTCACTGCGTTTCGCCCATTTGTTGCTGATCTTATCTGCCAGCAGGGAGCCGCAGGCCCCCAATGCAAGGCCCAGTGCCACGCCGCCCAGAATGTCGGTGGGAAAATGCACATACAGGTACATCCGCGTGAAGCCGATGAACCCGGCCAGCGCAAGAGCCGGGACGCCGAGCCTGCGGTTCTGCAGCCAGAGCGCAAAGGCAGCGGCAAAGGCGGAGGATGTGTGTCCGGAAGGGAAGGACCAGCCATGCGGCCGGGCCACCAGTGTGAGCATCTCCGGCCGGAGGTCGCAGGGGCGCGGGCGTGCGAACAGTGGCTTTAAGGCGCAGTGGCCCGCCAGCATATAAAGGCCCAGCGCCAGCGCCATGGCCAGCCCGGCCCGGCGGGTGCGCCGGAACGCCAGCAGCACCGCCGTGAATGCGATCCAGATCTCGCCGCGGGCACCGGCCTGATCGAAAAACACCGCCAGTGCATCCAGCACCGGACAGCGCAGAGCCTGCAAGGCATCCAGAAGGTAAATTCAAAGGACATGGATAAAGCCTCCCTGCTTGTTGTTCTTGCCCTTATGGTAACATGGAACCGGGCAGAGAATAAGAACAAGGCTTGTACAAAGGATAAACAAATCTTAAACCGGCAGAGAAGATGTCGGAAACAAGACAAAACTGGAATATAGAGACACAATACTACAAATTGTAAATAGAAAAGAAGCCCTGCGGTGCTGGACGCGGGGCTTTTTGCATCCGTTACTGCATCTGGTCAAGGGTGGGGTAGCTGTCGATGGCACCGTGCTGTTGCACGCTGATGCCGCAGAACTGGTTGGAAAACGCAAGGTATTCGTTCAGCTTTATTTTGCTGAGCTTTGCCAGTTTTTCCAGTGTCACGCCGTCACGTTCCAGCTGCCACAAAAACGAGCCGATGAAGCCGTCGCCTGCGCCGGTGGTGTCCACAGCCCGGACTTTCCGGCAGGGGGCAAAGCCGTGGGCGGTGCGGGTGTAGGCGTGGGCACCGCTGCTGCCGCAGGTGTACAGCACCAGCTGCACATCGCCCACGAGCAGCTGCGACAGGGCGGCTTCAATGTCCGCAGTGCCGGTGAGAAATTCCAGCTCTTCGTCCGAAATTTTGAGGATGTTGGAAAGCGGCAGGAACTGCAGCACGGTCCCGCGCAGCATGTCGCGGTCCGGCCAGAGGGGGAAGCGCAGGTTCGGGTCAAAGCTGACGATAGAACCAGCTTCGCGTGCGGCGGCAATGGCCGCAAGGTGGGCGTAGCGCATGGGGCTGTCCACCAGCGACACGCTGCAGTAGTGCAGGGCAAAGGCATCGGCGAACCATGCAGGGTCGATCTGCTCCGGAGAATAAAGCAGGTCCGCCGAGGGCTTGCGGTAGAAGCTGAAGGTGCGGCTGCCGTCCTCTTCCAGACTGACGAAGCAAGGGCCGTGTTGGCCTTATCGGTAAAGGCCAGATGGGAGAGGTCGATGCCGCAGCTTCCAATTCCCGGGCGATCTTGTGGCCGAAGGGGTCGTCGCCCAGCTGGCTCAGAAAAGCACTTTTGCCGCCCAGCCGGGCAAAGGCCGCGCACACGTTGGCCGGTGCGCCGCCAGTGCGCGGGCTGAACGAGGAAACCTCGTCAAAAGAACAGCCCACCCTGGACGGGATCATATCGATGAGTGCTTCGCCAATGGAAAACAGTGTGCTGCCGGACATAGAGAACCTCCCAAATTAAGATGCTGGTAATAAAAGACTTCCCCCGGCGAGGGATGATTTTGTGACCGCTCCCAGTGTAAGGGCCAGAGCCCGGACTGTCAATGCTTTTTTGCGCGGTACAGGGCGTTTTTGTGTTGACTTGCATTTTGGGGTGTGCTAAAATATGCCGGTATGCGTAAAAAATGCCATGAAAGGGAACTTGGATGAACCTGACAAAACAGTTCTTTAAATATGTATCACAGAATATCTTCGGCCTGCTGGGCACCTCGTGCTACATTCTGGCCGATACCTATTTCATCTCGCAGGCGGCGGGTACCGACGGCGTGACCCTGCTCAACCTCTGCCTGCCGGTCTACAACTTCATCTTTGCCGTCGGCTCCATGGTCGGCCTTGGCGCGGCCACCCGCTATGCCATCCTCAAGGCGCAGGGAGACGAGCGCTGCCAGCGCTATTTTTCCAATGCCATCTTCTGCGCCTGTGTGCTCAGCGTGCCGTTCCTGCTGGTGGGCATTTTTGCGCCCGGCGGCCTTCTGCGGCTGATGGGCGGTGACGCGGGGATCATGGCGCTGGGCATCCCGTATGCCCGTATCTTCCTTATGTTCACGCCCTTCTTCATGTGCAACTATATCGTGTCGGCCTTTGTGCGCAACGACGGCGACCCCTCCCTTGCCATGGTGGCTACCCTGAGCAGCAGCCTATTCAATGTGGTGTTCGACTATATTTTCATGTTTCCCATGGGTCTGGGGCTGGCCGGTGCGGCGCTGGCCACCGCCGTGTCTCCCATCATCAGCATTTCCATCTGCAGCCGCCACTTCTTTAAGAAGGAGAACAGCGTGCAGTTCGTGCGCCAGCGCCCCTCGGTGAAGCTGCTGGGGCAGAGCTGCCAGCTTGGCATCTCCGGCTTTGTGGGTGAGATGTCCTCCGGCGTTACCACCACCGTATTCAACTTCCTGCTGCTGGGTCTGGCGGGCAATGTGGCGGTGGCGGCCTATGGCGTGGTGGCGAACTTTGCGCTGGTGGCAACGGCCATCTTCAATGGTGTAGCACAGGGCGCACAGCCGCTGGTGAGCGAGTGCTACGGCAAAAGCGACAAGGCCGGTGCCAGAAAGCTGCTCATTCTGGGCAGCTGCACCGCACTGGTGCTGGCAGCGGTGCTGTACGGCATCATCTTTGGTGCTACCGATGCACTGGTGGGCATATTCAACAGCGAAAGCTCCGCCCGGATGGCCCAGTTTGCCCACATGGGCATGAGGCTGTATTTTGTGGGCTACTTCTTTGCCGGGTTCAACATCGTGGCGGCGGGCTACCTGAGCGCGACCAACCGCCCGGTGGAAGCCTCCGTCACCTCCATCTGCCGCGGCATGGTGGCCATCGTGGCCTGCTCGCTGGTGCTGAGCCGCCTGTTTGGCATGAATGGTGTGTGGGCAGCGTTCCCGGCATCGGAACTGCTCACCGCAGTGCTGACCCTGTTTTTGCTGCTGCGCGGTAAAAAGCAGACCGCATAGCCCTTAAATATAAAGCTCCTGTTCGCGCAGAGATTCCTCGGGCGAAAGCCCACTCTGCGCGGCGTGACCGGCCATTGCCCGCCACTGTGCGGGGGATTGGCCGGTTTCTTTTTGAACACCCGGCACAGGTAGTTGGCACCGGAAAAGCCGCACAGGCTGGCTACCACGTCCAGTGTGTACTCCCGGTGGAGCAGCAGCCGCTGGGCTGCTTCAACGCGCACCGTGGTGAGGTATTTGCCCGGCGGCACGCCAATGGCTGCGGTAAAGGTGCGCACCAGATGGCTCTTGGACACGCCCAGCCGTTCGCTCAGCTCCTCCACGCCGTAAAGGCCCGCGTAGTTTGCGCGGATGTCCTCAATGGCGGCCTGCACCAGCGGCGGCAGGGCGGACGCGGCACTGTCGGCATCGGCCAGCTCACACAGCAGTGCGTAGGCCAACTGGCTGCGGGCACGGCTGTGGGCGGCCTTTTCCTCAGCAAGGCGGTCCATCAGTTCGGCAGCGGCCGGGCAGGAACCGCCCTTGGCAAGGAAGGGCAGTTCGTGCAGCCCGGCCAGAAACTGGGAAGCCGCCTGCCCGGTAAGCTGGACGCAGAGCAGATGGCAGATGCTTTCCGGCACAAGGGCCAGCGGGGCACGGCTCAGGATCAGGTGCCCGGCAGCACGGACTGCGGCGGCAAAATGAGCGCTGCACCCAGCGGCAGCGGCCCGGCAGCAGGTACGGATGCAGAGCACTGGCCGCTGGACACAAGGCACACCCACAGTCCTTCGCCGGAGAGGGTGAGGGGGCAGACAGCTGCAGATCCTGCACTGAAGCGGGAAAAGCGATGGTGTTCCAGTCAAAAAGCAATATCTGACACCTCTAATCAATAAAATGCTATTTTATATCACAAAATTATCTGTTATTATAGTACCAACGAATGAACACGCCGTCAAGAGCGTGGGAACCTTAAAAATTATGGAGGCAAACGACTATGGCTTCGATCAGCTGCCAGCACATCTATAAGATCTATCCGGGTGCTACCGCTCCCTCTGTTACCGACTTTAACCTGGAGATCCAGGATAAGGAATTCATCATCTTCGTTGGCCCCTCTGGCTGCGGCAAGTCTACCACTCTGCGCATGATCGCCGGTCTGGAGGAGATCTCCAAGGGCGAAATGTACATCGGCGGCCGTCTGATCAACGACGTTCCCCCGAAGGATCGTGATATCGCAATGGTGTTCCAGAGCTACGCTCTGTACCCCCACATGACCGTTTACAAGAACATCGCTTTCGGTCTGGAACTGCGCAAGACCCCGAAGGACGAGATCGACAAGCGCGTGCACGAGGCTGCTAAGATCCTGGAGATCGAGCACCTGCTGGACCGCAAGCCCAAGGCTCTGTCCGGTGGTCAGCGTCAGCGTGTTGCTCTGGGCCGTGCAATGGTTCGTAACCCGGCAGTCTTCCTGCTGGACGAGCCTCTGTCCAACCTGGATGCTAAGCTGCGTACCTCCATGCGTACCGAGATCATCAAGCTGCACAAGAAGCTGGCTACCACCTTCATCTACGTTACCCACGACCAGACCGAGGCTATGACCATGGGCGACCGTATCGTTGTTATGAAGGACGGCATCATCCAGCAGGTCGATACCCCGCAGAACCTGTACGATATGCCTTGCAACATGTTCGTTGCTGGCTTCATCGGCAGCCCCCAGATGAACTTCCTGGACGGCACCCTGATCAAGAAGGGTGAGCTGTACGGTGTTGATCTGGGCGGCGACGTGATCCCCCTGCCCAAGGAGAAGACCGCAGACGGCAAGCTGGATGCTTACGTCGGCAAGAAGATCAAGATGGGCGTCCGTCCCGAGGACATCGACGACGAGCCCGAGTTTATGGCAAAGCACGCTGACTGCCAGCTGGATACTCAGGTGGACGTCTCCGAAATGATGGGTGCTGAGATCTACCTGTATCTGGAGTACAAGGGCAACAAGATGACCGCTCGTGTGGCTCCCACCTCCAAGGCACGCAACGGAGACACCGTCCGCGTTGCATTCGATCCCCACAAGGTCCACCTGTTCGACATCGAGACCGAGCTGACCATCCTGAACTAATATTTAGCGACGATCATTTTTGATCCTCCTATCATAAGAAAAACCGCCGAAGGAAAGCCTTCGGCGGTTTTTCGTTTGTGTGTTCAGCTTTGCGCTTCAATGGACCGTGCTCTTTTCATTTGCTGGCAGTGCTGGGCGCGGGCTGGCGCACCAGCTCGATAAAGGCTTTCATCTGAGGGGTCAGCCATTTGTCACGGTGATAAAACAGCTGACGATGCATCTCCACGGTGCAGTCCGGCACATTCAGCCGGGCAAGACGACCTGCGGCCAGCGCCGGACGCACGATGTACTCCGGCAGGAGGAAAGACCCATGCCCTGCTCCACCATCTGGCACAGCAGCGCAGCGCTGCCCAGCTCCAGATAAGGTGGATGGCAAGGCCGCGGGCGGCAAGGCACTGATCCAAAGCGTCGCGGTAGCTCATGCCGCGCTCAGTGAGCAGAAATTCCTGCCGGGGCAGCTCTTCCAGCGTAACAACTTCCTGCCCGGCAAGCGGGTGAGCCGACGGTGCAATAAAACACACCGGCTCCGGCACATCCGCCGCAAGCACCAGATTGGGCTGCAGCAGGGGCTGGTCCAGCGTATAGGCCAGATCGATCTGATTTGTGCCCAGCATCTGCAGCATCCCGTCGGCAGTGGCGGTGCACAGCACCAGCTCCACCTGCGGGCACAGGGCGTGGTAGCGTTTGAGCAGACCGGGCAGGAAGGTGGAGCACACCGAATCCGCCAGCGCGATGCGCAGACTGCCGCTGATCTGCCGGGCGGGCTGCAGGGCAGCCTGCGCCTGCTGGGCCGTGGCCAGCAGGGTGCGTGCATAGCCTAAAAAGGTCTGGCCCGCATCGGTGAGCCGCACGGTCTTGCCCACGCGGTCGAACAGCGGTGCGCCCAGCTCTGCTTCCAGCTGTGCAATCTGGGAGGACACCGCCGACTGGGAATAGCCCAGCTGCCGCGCAGTGCGGGAAAAGCTGTGCAGCTCGGCGATGTGCAAAAAGGTATTGATGTTCCGCAGTTCCATAAACGCTTCCTCTCAGCGGCGGGCGATGCCGGTCACGGTGAGCATCTCGCCATCCACGGTAAAATGCACCTCTACCGGGCCGAACTCCATGCCGTACACCCGCTGCGGGTCGTGCTGGTAGGAGGGGCGCGGGTCACCTGCCAGTACGCCGGTCAGGGCGGCGCGGTCGGCCTGCGGCACCTGTGCCAGCAGTTCGGGCGGGAACTGTACCTGCAGACGGTGGAACTGGGTCTGGCCGGTAAAGCCCTCGGCGGCATCCGGGTGGCAGTCGGCATAGGGGATGTAAGGCTTGATGTCGTAGATGGGGGTGCCATCCATCAGGTCGGCACCGCGCACGATGAGCACCGGGCCAATGTCCGGCCGGTGCTCGATGCCTTCCAGACGCACGCTGGAAAGGCCCAAAGGATTGGGGCGGAACGGCGACCGGGTGGCGAACACGCCCATGCGGGTGTTGCCGCCCAGACGCGGCGGGCGTACAGTGGGGGACCAGCTGTCCCGCACCGCGCCGGAGAACTGCCACACCAGCCAGATGTGACTAAAATCTTCCAGACCGCGCACGGCATCGGCATTGCGGTATTCGGGCGTAAAGATCACCTCGCCGCGCAGCTCGTCCACAAGGCCGCTCTGGCGCGGGATGCCGAACTTGGTGGGAAAGGCAGTATGGATATGGGCAATGACCTTCAGGGTCATCTCTTCAGGTGCAGTGGGCATGGTGAACTCCTTTTAATAGATCTTTTTCAGGGGGCATTCCGGCGGGATGCCGTACTGTGCCCGGAATGCGTCCAGTTCCTGAGGCGTGCGAATGAGCTGAACGTCCTCAAAATGGCCATCCGGGGAGATGAAACCGGCCACCTGCTCCCCGGTGCAGATGCTGCACCGCAGTGCAGGCTGCTGGGTGGCGGGGTCGTAAGAACGGGCAGGCTTTTTGCGGGAGAAAAACATGAGAAGCCTCCTTCTTTTATGAAACGTGCCTGAAAGACTGCAGGCGGCTCACAGCCCCCGGCACAGGCCGACAGCGCGGCCCTCAATGTGCAGCTCTTCCAGCTGCAGGCCGGTAAAGATCATGGGTGGGCAGACGGCGGCATTGTCCGCAAGCAGCATCACAGCATCACCCTGCCGGTGGAAGTGCTTGAGGGTGGCCTCGCCGCCAATGCGCACTGCGGCGATCTCGCCCTGCTCCACCTCCGGCTGGCAGCGAATGCATACGATGTCGCCGTCGCAGATGGTGGGGGACATGCTGTCACCGTGGCAGGTCAGGGCAAAGTCGGCGCGCCACGCGGCGGGAACGCCGATATAGCGTTCAATGTTCTGCTCTGCCGTGATAGGAGTGCCGCAGGCAATGGAACCGATCAGCGGGACCTGCGTCATGGCAGGCAGCGGCTCAAAGCCCGGCGGCGGACAGGGTGCGTCCAGCCCCAGCAGATAGGCAGGGGTGGTCTCCAGCGCGGCTGCCAGCTCTTCCACCTTGGACTGCGGCAGGTCGTTGATGCCTTTTTCCAGCTTGGTAATGGAAGATTTGGACCGATAGCCCATGCGCTGGGCAAGTTCTTCCTGCGAAAGGCCCAGTTCTTTGCGGCGCAGATGCAGACGGGTAGAAAGCTCAGACATGCGAAACCTCTCTAAAAAACGTATGGTTGTTCTGTAAAAAGAATGCTGTTACCAGAAGCATACCAAAAAATTGCATTAAAATCAACTTTTTTCTGCGAATTTGCAAAAATGGGTTGACACTGAATCAATGCAGGAATATACTACAACTAAAGATTGTGGAACGCATTGCCGATACGAAAAAAGGAGAGCGGAATATGGCAAATACTGAAATGATCCGGGATTATATTCGCGCCAGTGGGTACAAGATGCAGTATGTGGCACGAGCCTTGAAGATCAGCCCAATGCACTGAACCTGAAACTGCAGGGGCGCACACAGTTCAAGCTGAGCGAAGCAGAACGGCTGAGCGCGGTGCTTGGTCTGAGCATGTACGAGCGGGATCTCTGCTTTTTTGAAGAGCAGAACCGCCGCGAAGTGCTGGCACGCCGCGCGGATGAAAAGAGGAGGGCAGAACATGACAAGCGAGCAGAGAAATCAGACGCGGCTGGCACTGTACCGGTATGGGATGCGGCAGCGTGCACGAAGCCCGGTGGAGCGCAGCTGGTGCGCCGCCATTGAGGAGGGCCTTGCCTATTACCGTAAAACCGACCGCTGCGTGCGGATCTGTTCGAGCTGCGCTATGTGCAGCACCGCACGGAGACGATGTGATCGATCAGCTGCACATCGGCCGCACTACTTACCAGAAAGCCCATCAGGACCTGCTGAGCACCATTGCCGTGTACGCGGCAGAGCGCGGGGTGTTTTACCGCGAGACGGAAAGTTGAAAGCAGAATGCCCCCGGACGCTGCCAGCAGGCAATGTCCGGGGGCATTTTTGAACTCAGGCTTTTTTGTTCGGGTCCTGTTTTTCGCAGTGGCTGTGGCAGGATGCACAGTTGCCGCCGCAGCCCTCGCCCTTCCAGCCGCCCTGCTTGGAGATCCACACAACGGCCAGTGCAAACAGAACGATCAGAACGATCAGCGTAATGATTCCACGAAGTGTCAGCATTTTTTGTACCTCTTTTCCCGGTGGGAAAGTTTCTGTGTTCAGTATACACGATTTGGCATCAAAGGGCAACCGGAAAGCGGATACAAAAAGTGTGATTTTTTTAAAATTAGGCTTGCATTTTGCAAAGGCCGTGCTATAATAATCACGTTCCAGTTCGGAACGCACAAAACAAAATATGGAGGATTAGCTCAGCTGGTTAGAGCACCTGCATCACACGCAGGGGGTCTGGGGTTCGAGTCCCTAATTCTCCACCAAACGTAAGGCCGTTTACCTGAAAAGGTAAGCGGCTTTTTCTTGTACCTACGTGATTTTTGATATGAAAAAGTGAAGCGGATTCACTTTTGCATATTGATAATGAAACGTGTGGGAGGCCCCCTTTTCAGTCGTTTGTAGCAAGTTTGTAGCAGATCTGTAGCAAAATTCGGAGAGGAACGGCAAAATGACCTCAGAAACCCGATTTTTGCAGATTTTTGGGTATAAAATTTTATCCTTGAATTTTGTGCAGAATGACGGTGGTGCTTTTCATTCGGATTCTGATGCCGTACAATAAAGGAAAAGATCATGGATGAAAGGAGAAATCGCTGTGCGCTACACCATCCGGCATTTTGATTTGCCGCTGCTTACCTTTGAAGCAAACATAGACAGTGCAGATACTGGCCTCCATTTTATAAAGGTCTACGAAGAAAACCGTTCTTTTCTACCTTTGAATCTGACTGTATCAGAAGATGGTGTAGAACGCTGGCTGCGGCATCGCGCAATTCCGAAGAACCGAGCGTATGTAGACGCTCTGCTCTCTAAGGTGGGGCTTTCTTTGAATCGACCGCTTGGAATTATTGCAGCCAATAAAGGTCTTTCACTCAATGATTGCTTTTGGGTAGATGCAGAGGGCTCCGGTGACACCTTTAAAAAAGTAAATCTTTACGATAACCGATTCAGTCAGGTGCTGGCAGCAATCGCCTTTACAGGATATGGCAGCAGCATACGAACTTCGCTTGCGTCCTGCCCGGAGTTCTCGACCAACGGGATGCTGCCAAAATGCTGGCGCAGACAAAACGGAAAAATCTATCTTTATAAAGGTGGCACGTCAGGTTCAGTAATCTGGGATTTGAACCGTACTCGGAACTGTATGCTTATCAAGTTGCACAGGTGATGGGCGTGAATGCGATTCGCTACACCCTGACAAAAGATCTGAAAAAGACGCTTTGTTCCAAGTGTGAGCTGTTCACCAGCAAAGAGTATTCTTATATTCCCATCGGACAGCTTGTGCCCAAAGGTGGAATAAAAGCAATTTTTGCGTATTATCAGACGTTAGGTCAGAACTTTGTGGATGCGCTGGAAGATATGCTGGTCTTTGATGCGATCATCTGCAACACTGACCGCCACTATGGAAATTTTGGTGTGCTGGTAGACAATAAAACCAACACGATTGCGGCACCTGCACCGCTGTTTGACCACGGAAACTCGCTGTTCAGTCTGGGCGGAACGGATCTTTGGGACAACCAGAAAGCATTTGATGAATATGCCCGCACACTGCTTCCGCTTGCATACGATGATTTTTTGCAGCTGCAAAGAGTGCAATGAAACCTCGTCACCGTGCAATGCTCCATAAGCTGCTGGATTTCCATTTTGACCGCAGAGCGACACGTTATAATCTGCCGCCAAATCGCTTGAAGATGATCGAAAAAGAGGTACAGCGCAGAGCAAGAGTGCTTTTAGGGTAAAAAGGAAATCGCCAAACGTGAGAGATTTTTCTCTCATGCATTGGCGATTTTTTGTATATCTGAAGCCGTCACACCGTGCCAGTTCATCGTGCTGAGGGCATTGACATATTCCTGCGAGACTTCCTTGTTGGGAATCCTGAAAATATCATTGTATTCATTTATACTCTAATCCATCAGAAAGTACAAGAACGGGTTGATCAAAGCGAAAAGAAAACATCTTGTGTTGTGCATAGCGTAATTCTCATATAAAGCTCTTGCATGTATACTCCTACGGGAGTATAATTGGAGCAAGGAGGTGGTTCTGTGGAAAAAATAATTTATCACGGTTCGGATCATATTATTGAAAAGCCAAGTTCGGCTATGGCAAGCCCTACAATGACTATGGCATCGGCTTTTACTGCACTCAGAACCCCAACATGGCCAAAGAGTGGGGCGTTGGCATCGACCACAATGGCTACGCTAACCGGTATAAAATCGAATGCGACGGTTTGACCATTCTGGATTTGAACGCTCCCGGTTACACGATGCTGCATTGGCTGACGATTCTTTTGGAGAACCGCGAATTCGATACTTCTGCCCCGCTGGCCGCAGAAGCCAAAGAATACCTGATGAACACTTTTCGCCTCGACTATAAGTCTGCTGATATCATCATTGGCTACAGGGCAGATGACAGCTATTTTTCCTTTGCATCTGATTTTATCAACGGCGCAATCTCTTACCGCCAGTTGTGCAATGCCATGCGCTTGGGCAAGCTGGGGCAGCAGTTCGTGCTGAAAAGCAAAGCGGCCTTTGAACAGCTGGAATTTCTCGGCTATGAGACCGCAGACTCTAAAGAATGGTATAAGAAAAAGGCCTTCCGTGACCAGACAGCCCGCCGCCAATATTTTGACGTGGAGCGCAACCGCCGTCAGAGGGGAGACCTTTATATTACCACGATTCTCGACGAGGAGATGAAGCCCAATGATCCACGCTTACGATAAAAGCTATCTTTCTGCTGCACAGAAAATCTTGCCCGGATGTTGGATTATCTTGTCAACGATCTGCATTATCCGTTGGAGACGGCATGGCAGTGGTTTGTGACCAGTGAACTGTCTGCCCGGTTCGAGCAGGGGGATTGTTCGGTGCTGGTGGGCTTGTCCGGTGTAGAACTTGCCCGCGCTGTACTGGAGCAGGCGGGCGAAGTCGTGCTTATGCAGAAACCCTCGTATGCCTACGACCGCAGCCCGGAATACTGGACAGGTTGGGCTCTTGCCTATTACCAGTGGCTGACCAGTCTGCGTTTTGCAGAGATTGAACAGGCAGTGTCTATCACGAAAGTGCGGCTGCTGTATACGCCCTACCACGAGATGGATGTACGGCAGTTTGTAGACAAGATGAACGAGTTGTACCGTGCGGCAAAGCCGGAAACAAACCTGAAAGCCATGCGCACATTGGCCGGATTGAGCCAATCGGAACTGGCAGGACAGGCTGATGTGCCTGTGCGTACCATCCAGCAGTACGAACAGCGACAGAAGGACATCAACAAAGCACAAGCAGAAACGCTGCTTCGCCTTGCGCGTGCGCTGAATTGCAACGTGGAGGATCTGATGGAGAAAGTTCCACCGCTGAATTTTAAATAAGAATGAAGCGATGAGACCTGACACGGATTGTGCAAACAAAAAAGAAAGCTGCCATCCATGAGAGAAAGATTCTCACGGATTGGCAGCTTTTCTCTTTGAAGTTGTTATGATCACGGCGGATTTCTATTGATGCTTTTCCCATTGATGTCATAATCGTACATTTTTCGGGTTCATTCTTGGAAACAATGCAGTCGTGAAGGAAAGGAAAGCGCAGATAGGGCGGTCGTTCTGGGGAGCAGAGCGACCTGTCGAACTTGTGTGAAACACTTCCTTACAATTTGGCTTGGTTGCTATTGCCTTCAATAAAAGAAAATGCAGAGGGAACAGTTGTTGTCCAGAGCTTTGTGACATCAAGACCATGTCGCTCCAACATAGCACGACAATCCTTGACTTTTAGTTTACAAAAGTCGGTTTTAAAGTTTCTGATACTGTTACTCTTGGTAAGTTCTGTAACGGATTTTACATCTGTACAGCGAGTAAGTTCATCTTCTAGGTTTAAGACCTGTGGCAAGAAGACGATTCGCAGCTTTCCGCAGTAGCGACGAAGTAATTCTAGATTTTTCTGGAGATTAGCTGTGACAGGAACATCCGTATCAAAAACCAATATCACAATGGTGCCAGTTTGTATAGAAAGCATTTGCGATTTTGGAATTAGGTTTTGAACAACATTAAAGACCTTTACTTTTCCGGGAACGAGTTTTGCAGGACTCTCTTTTAACGCGGCAATCAGCTGTTGTTCACAGGGGCCTTCAACATAGTAGATGCACTTACTGTTCATTAGCCCACCTCATTTCCAGTTCATCCAATAGGGAATCCTGAGGCAGAGAAGAGAACACATCGTTTTCTACTGCATTGCGTAAGGAATCTGTGTTGCGCTTCAAGACATCAGATGCGGAGATGGCAGAAACTTTATAATCATTATTCTCCAACTGCTTTCTTAAGAAATATAGCTATGCTTTGGCAGATTCAAATCAAGCATATCCGTATTATGAGTGGTAAAAATCAATTGCTCATCATTAGAAAGCTGGTTTAACATGATGCCGAAGATACGCTTTTCGATATCGCTCTGAATATAAGAAAAGTGTTCATCGCAATAATAGAAGCTGCCTTCTCTTGCAACCATAGAGGCTAGGAACATGGCAACATCAATGCCCTCGGCCGTTCCGCTGGATAGAACATCACGGTTTAGCAGTTTTCCTTCCTGAATAATGATTTCAGTGTCATTGCGGCGAATAATAAAAGTGTCTTTTAAATCCTTAGATAGTTGGACATCTTGAAGTGTGGGATCAAGCGTGCCAATTACGGCTTGAAGAGTTTTTAGAAGAATTTTTTTGTTGTCTGTTGTCAGCTTAAGCGATTTTTCGATTTCGGGATAGGCAAAACGATATTGGAAGCTGCCAACACAATTTTTTAGGGATGTGGGTGTTTGTGTAGCTTCAGTAGTATGATCAGTCAGCTTGTCAATGCACTTCTCGTAAGAGTCCATGGTGCCAATGTCAGCGGTTTCATAGCGAATATTTACTGTAGTTTTAGCAGGAATAATAGTGGCATAGATGCGCTGCAAGCGATAATCGCCGTTGACAAAATCGATACAAAAAGTTCCATGTTCACCGGAAACCATATCATATAAAAGCGAAGAATTCCCAGAGGAAATGTATCCGAAAATACGGAGAAGAGCTTTACCGAGACTGGTTTTTCCGGTTGCATTTGCCCCCATCAAAATAACGGCCTTTTTATAACGAAAGCGTTCTCTACCAGCCAAATGTTCAGCTTCGATGATGGAATTAACGATTTTCTTTGGATAGGTAAAATTGATATTGAAATCATTGAATCCGTAAATGCGATCTAAAGTAAGGTTTAAAACAATCATTTGAACACCAGCTTTCCATTACATTGAATCCTACGAACTAATGATACCACGGATGACCTGTGATTGCAACGGATTAATCGTCGAATATAGTGTCGAAAACAGATTTGTCGGCATCGGAGTGCTATTATTCTGTTTTCTAGGTTACCTGCAATGGTGCCTGTAAACGGTGATTACTGTTCTGGATCGGGCGCAAAGGTAAGCAAGAATGAAGCAGAGTACTCGAAAGTGAATTGTGCAAAAAAGAAAGCTGCCATCCATGAGAGAAAGATTCTCACGGATCGGCAGCTTTTCTCTTTGAAGTTGTTATGCCTTCGTTGTGGTCAGAACTTCATCATTGACCAGCTGATTGGCCTTATCAAATGCTTCGATCATCTGGGTCGCTTTCGGATGGAGATAGACTTCATCTAACGTTTTGGATTTGGGCGTGTGCCCGACAGCGCGTTTCAGGATATCCTTGTTGACGCCTGCGCGGTCACAAAGGCTGGCGTAGGTATGGCGGGTGGTGTAGGGCGTATAGGTGGCAAGCTTCCCGGCAAACTCCGGTTTGCGCTTACCATTTTCGTCGTAAGGATTCGGCTGGATGCCGATTTCCTCCAGGAAAGGATAGAACTTGCGATTACGCCAGTTCTTCTCATTCCAGAAACCGCCTTTTCCATTGGGAAAGAGCGGACCATTTTCCACAGAGGTGGCATACGCATGTTCAAAAACCGGAATGCCAAAGTCGAGAATGGGAATGATGCGGTTGCGTCCGGCCTCGGTCTTGCAGCCGCCGATCAGATAAGCACCGGATTCCGTGCGGTGAAAATCTTCGTGTTTGAAGTGCAGCAGCTCATAGATACGCACTCCGCAGGCCAGAAGAGCAATTACCATCTGCCCGGTGGGCGTGTTCTTTTGGCTCAGGATCAGCGTCACCTGTTCGTCCGTGAAAATCTCGCGTTCCGGAGATTTGCGTCCTTCGACTTTCAGGACAGATGCAAGGTTGGCATCCACGACACGCCAGCCAATGGCTGTGCGATACAGCTTACTGATAAGAGTACGCTCTTTTTCCAACATACTTTGAGACAGGCCGTTATCGGCCATCTTGTCTAAGATGTTTTGAAAGTCCTGCGCATAGAGGGCGGCAATTTTGAAGTGCCACAGCGGACGGAGATATTTCCACGCAATGTCATAGAGCTCGCGAGCCTTATCGGACCGGCCTTATATTCACGGGACTCTTTGAACATCCGGAAGCAGTCCTGCAGGGTAGAGTCCTGATAGGGTGTAGCCGGACGCTTCATCATTTCGGCGCGTACCGCCTCGGCTTCTTCACGGGTGACGTAGGTGCCAACAGCCTTCATGACTGTAATTCCGGTGTGAGGATCAGGAATCGGCATTCGGAGCAGCCATGGTTTTCGGCGTGTTCCGGACATTCGTGTGATGCTGCCATTGCCAGACGAGGCTTTCAGCCGGGGAGATTCTCGCTTGGCCGGAACGGCAGGTGGAGCTACTGCACCTGGGGATGGCGCTGTGCCAACGGGATGACCGCAGGCAGAGCAGAATTTAGCGGTATCTGAGATTTGATGACCGCAATTTTCACAGAACATAGATCTGAACCTCCTATTGCTTTGAACTTGCTTCAAAAATGCCCCCGGCATCAAGGTGACGCCGGGAGCAGACGGTCGGATTAGTTGCGGGTGCGGGAGAGCTGGTAATCCAGGCTCTGTTCAGCCGTGAGCCCCTTCTGGATAAAATGTACCAAATTCGGGTAAAAGATGTAGATACGTGATCCGTTCGGTACGTGACTTATGTAACCGGCGGCTACGAGATTGCGGAGACTGTGGTATGTTATATCATAACCTTCGCTCCGTGCACGACGTGCGGCACCTGTTAGTGTAAGAAAATCCTGCGGCTTATTAACCATAATTTTTCTCTCCTTTCGTAAAATGATGGAAAGCACAGGCGGCTTCAAAGTAAGAATATCTTTCTCAGATATAGGACTCTTAAAGGGCGATTAAGGGTACCAGGGAAGATCTGGCATTTTTGAGAAGTCATAACGCTCCAAAGAATGTAAATCAGGTTGTACCACCTCATATTGGGCGTTTAAAGGGGGGCTGACATAGCCACAGTTAAAAAATAGACTCTGGTCACGCAGCGTGATAGCACTACAATCGATGTATCCACAATCGCCGGAGTGGCAACATGGAGGCGCTGTAAAATAGATGGCGGGCCTCATAGTTGATAGCAGATCAGAATACTCTAGGGAGACAGGATCGTTAAAAAATCCATCTGGGATGTTCATGACAAATCCTCCTTAAAAATGATTGACAAGCGAAGCATTTAAAGCTTTACTTATATTACAAGAACACTTGGTTATAAATTTCTGCCTTTGAATGCTGGCAATGGAATCAGGTGCTCGATTTCGACAATGAAGCCGATGCAATATCTTCCAGATGACTGATGTTCACACAAATAGGAGCGCGAGTTGGTTTGGAGTCTTCTCCAATATAGATAGGGCCTTGAAAAACGCACTGCCCAACCTCCAGATTCCGTAAAAGGTCAGAAATCTCAGCCCGATGCTGTGGAGATGCGAGAAGCTCGGCATAATACTTTACTTCTAGGAGAGCAGGGTGAAAGAGAAGTTTGTGGTTTGCTTGGCAGAGCATTGTTCTTTCGGACGCGTTAAACTCACGGATACTCTGGCTGGCAAGGATCACATTCAGAGAGTATTTTCTTCCTTCTGTCAGGATTTTGCCAAGATAACAGTCCTTGTCGATGGAGAGGTTCTGCATCTCATCTATGTAGATGTAGCGTGGCGGTTGTCCTCCCTGTGATGCAGTGCGAAATTCATCGAACAGAAGCAAGTCAGCAATCACTTTCTGGAAGAGGGGTGGAAATTTGCTTAGGTTGATAATTTCGATTCCAGAATGGCGTTTAATCGGTTGATTTCGGAAGACATTGTGCCGCAGGAGCGGTGCAAGATGAGCAGATGCACTTCTTGATGCTTTCGTGTCAAATTCGTCAAGGGTTTTAAGAATTGCTGGAAAGATATCCGGATTATCGTCGAGGTTTGAGATTACATATTCCAAACTATCGGAAAAAGCAGCTGTTTCCGTGCGGCTCAATTTGATATACTTGGTTATAATATTGGAAAGCGTATAACTCAAATCTGCTGATGATTCCGTAGTTCCATCCGCATAGCGTAGTGGATTGAAGAGCGTTGTTGGAATTGGCGTGTTGTATGCATCAATTTTTGAGGACAGTTGTTCAAATGCCTTTCTGAGAATTGGAAAGATGTGCTCGGATGAAGAGGTGTTATGAATGTTGAGGTCGAGGATGCGATGTCCCTGATAAGCCTTTTGCAGCACGATACTTTGGGCAGCAACACTCTTTCCGTAGCCGGATTCACCGAGGATGACATAAGAATCGTTATCCTGTCCGGGGATACTTTTTGTGGAAACGGATAGTTCTTGGCTGCCCTCATAGTACTTTCCTATGTAGGTTTGCGATAGCATAGACATAATAATCAAACTCCTTTTTATTTTTAGATTTCAACAAGGTCACGACTTCCGGGTTGATGTAGGCTACTTCTCAGAAGTGTTCGAAAGCGAAAATCCTTTGATTCATTTGGTGCAAAGGTGAGCGTTTTGGGGACTGATCCGAAAGAACCCCGGCAGTTTTCAGACGATTGAGCACGTCGGACGGCATATAGGATCGCAGCTGCACCTTAATGATTTTCTTCAAAAGGGCAGTCGATGTATAATAATAGGTATCATCATATAGAATCTCCTTCTGACAGTCAAAACTGCTATCGACATCTTCGAGTGGACGAAAACAAATCATATCACTTCGCCGGGCTGCATAGAGTGCATTCCGGAATAAACTGTTGATACTATCTCCATTGAACCTCTCCCAGTATTGAATATATAGGGTAAGGCATTCATTATGGGAACGTGCAACTACCCCTTTTTGACTGGGGTCTCTGATAGAAAAATACCACTGTACGACAGCAGCAATCGCGGCTAGTACGGAAATTTCCTGTCGAACGGGGCAGTCTTCTCCGAGTTCGTCAAAAAATTCTGTGTAAACTTTATCGATTTGAGCTTCAAATGCATCGGAGTTCCCGATAATCAGCTTTATCAGATCTCCAATTGAATTGAGCGAATTGGTTCTAACGCAGTGGTCAGAGAAATTTTGTACTGGTAAACAAAATATTCGCTGCCGAGGTGTTAAGTCTTGAGACACCACGATATATACGGGGTGTCTCTGATCGCTTTGCATAGAATTCATCAGCGCTTGATAGTTTTTGTCCCGACTATAGGCACTGGAAGACTCATTGAAGTTGATGTTTTCAGCGCGAATCCATACAAGAGGGCGGTCGATCAAGCTTTCTAACTCTTTTTTAAATACGCGAGATGATTCGTCAAGGTTCAAATCTGTGTGTAGATGCCGGTTATGCGTCAGTACACAGAACGGGCGTCTGATCCATAACTCGGGAGATAAACGTCCCTGTAGGACGGCATATAGCGATAGCAACTGATACATCACCATGTCAGATGTGGACGGGAGAGTAAAGCTAAAAAGCACCGTGTTAAGATCAACCCAGTTACTTTCTTGAAAACCCCATGAGTTTTTAGAAGAATACCAGCCGGGAGAGTACTTTATCAGCGGAGAAACAGAATTGAGCATAGGTGCGGTATAACGAGCCATCAACTCCGCGCAAATGGCGCGTGAAAAATTTGCTGTAGTTACAAAACCGTGGTCTTGCAGCAAAGTATAGCGATGAACGGCATTACAGGCTGCATCAACTATAACTTCTTTGTGTTCTCCGGTAGGAGTATCAAACGTATATTTGATGTATTCTTTTTGGGTGCTATGCTCTACAATTTTTTGTGCCCGAAGATTTCGGCAAGCACTAAAAGGCTTTTCAATAGTATGGATGCTGTTACTGTACAAGAGGACTAGATGGCCTGAGGATCAGTAGTTAAGCCAAAGTTTTCGAAACTGAGTGCTTCTGTCTGTAGGCTTTTTGTGCGTCACTCTCCCATGCCGCTTGAAGCTCTTGAGCGTTTGCATCAAGAGGATTGCATTGAGAGGATGATGGCTGTTGTGATTGGTGCGAGGGAGTAGATGGCGGTACAGGACTATTATAGTAAATTGGACGTTGTGAGTAAGTTGGACGTTGTGTAACATCCTGCGTTGTGGTAACTGTTTGTGTCCAATTTCTTTTAGGAAGAGTCGAACTGACTTCTTCTGGCGGATTATAGGGTGTTCCATCAAGATTCTGAAGAGCATTGATCATGCCGCTAGTGTTTGAAGCATTCATAAAGTATCCTTTCTTATCTTATGAGGTGAGTTGGCGGACGGCAGGCAGTTTGTCCGGTCGGTCTCGGGGTCAACTGCCCGCTATGCGGTTGTCAAGGTGCAGACTGGAGGGAAAGATACTGTGATCTTTCTAATTAAATTTTAGCACTTTTGAAGAAAAACAAATTTGAGTTTTCGTGACCGAAAATGAGAAAAGTATCAAAATGATGTAAAAGGCCGACTTTTGGAGAGATGAAATGATTGAGAAAATGGTATTGTTTGAAAATCAAAAGCAACTGGAGGAAACTCGCGATGAGCTGGAAAGATGCAAGCGTTTTAGCTTTCGATTGTATGCGAAAGAATTACCGTTGGAATTGACTTTAAGTATGAAGAAAACAATGAAGTCAATGCGGTCAAAGCGATTTTGAAAGATATGGAAAAGGGAAACTGGCCAATGCTGCATTATTTTAGAATGCATTGTAAAAGCGATAGCAATCCGCCCAAGATACTTCAAGCAATGCAATTGGATGTGTGATGATGTCATTGAGGTATTTAACAGCACGAAATATATCGGCTTCAGAATTTAAAAAGACAATTTTTGATTGGGATGAAGATGGGGAAGGGTACGAGACATATCAAAGACGAGTGCGTGCCTTGGCGAGCAAAACAAAAAAAGTGGAACAGATAAAAATGAATCATACGGAAGAATTTCCATTTAACTTGATATGCCCGTACCAGTTATTCCCACAATGAAGAAAAACGAGAAAGTAAAGGAATTTTTGACGCCGTTGTTTAGCGCTGCAACAAAGCATATTGTGGAAGAAAATCGTGACAGCGTAAGTTGGAATGTTTTAAGA
>ENA-OQEX01000034-OQEX01000034.1-human-gut-metagenome-genome-assembly--contig:-NODE-34-length-70792-cov-7.468761_pt1 | contig 70792 bp, 79 predicted proteins | sample MGYA00242802_ERZ504649 | MGnify/ENA primary metagenome ERZ504649 (study PRJEB26092, sample SAMD00036194) | human gut metagenome | host: Homo sapiens | study: EMG produced TPA metagenomics assembly of...
GTGCGGACACTTATCTTGTCATTCCGGAAGGTGTATATCGCTCCATGAATCCGAGAGGAACAGCCTATGGCGTATCTGTGGTGGACTGTGATAAAAAAGATGTGGCATCTGTAGAACAAAGTCTGAATACTTTGATTTCTAATACTTCGCATATAAAAATGGATACCTATCATGCGCAGTTACAATATGCAGAAGTCGCAGCCCGCATGATGAAGCTTGGCTGTTATCTGTTTATGGCGGTTGTAGGACTCATCGGTTTTATGAATATGGCAAACACCATGATTATGAATATTACGACAAAAAAGCAGGAATATGGTGTATTGCAGGCTGTGGGTATGACAAATAAACAATTAAATTTATGCCTGCAGTTACAGGGACTGATTTTTACGGTTGGCACCATATGCGTAGCTTTGATCATTGGTCTGCCGCTCGGCTATGCACTTTTTTCCTATGCAAAACATAATGGAATATTTGGAATGAATATCTATCATGTTCCAATCATACCAATTTTTATTATGATTTTTTTGGTTGGTCTGTTGCAGATTGTACTTTCCTGCGTTTTAAGCAGTAATCTGAAAAAGGAAACGCTGGTTGAAAGAATAAGGTATCAGGGATAGCCGCCACCAAGTCTTTTCAAGCGGTCATAATCTAATGCAAATCCCTTTTTCAGATATTCCTTTATTCTGTCGGAGATTAATTATAAAACATTACTTTACAAGAAGAATAAAAAAGCATATAATTCTTTTATAATATATTTAATAAAAGAGGGTAAGAAAACGGAAAATAAAGATAAAAAAAATATAACAAGAAAAAAATAATTAATTATGTTCTGAATAATCATGTTACATCCAAGGCAGAAATCGCAAAAGAGTTAAACTTAAGTATGCCGACTGTGTTAGCAAATGTGAATGACTTGTTAGAAAAAAAGGTGTTGGAAGAAACCGGGGAATATGCTTCGACCGGTGGACGGAAGGCAAAAAGTATAGGGATTAATAAGTCATACTGTCATGCAATGGGAATTTTGATTACAGCGAATCATATAGAAATGGTATTAGTAAATCTTGGAGATGAGATTATAAAAAAAGATCGCATCCGTTTAAAATTTACGGCAGAATTATCCTATTGTACAGAGGTGGCACAAAAGGTCAAAACTTTTCTTGAAGGCGAATTAGCGAAGGATACGCTACTTGGGATTGGAGTGGCGATTCCGGGAATTATTGATCAGAAAGAACGGATCGTTTTAAAATCCCATGCTTTAGGTATAGAGAATTATAGTCTGCGCTTTTTAGAGCAGGCTCTGGAAATTCCAGTATATTTTGAAAACGATGCTAATGCTGCAATGCTTGCAGAAAAAAAGCAAAAGTATCCAAATGCGATATATCTGTCTTTGAACCACACCTTAGGAGGTGCATTCTGCATAGATGGAAAGCTGTTTCGAGGGCAGAACCAGAAAGCAGGTGAGTTTGGTCACATGATACTCGTTCCCGGTGGAAGAAAGTGTTATTGTGGTAAATCAGGATGTGCAGATGCATATTGTGCTGCAAGTGTACTGACACAAGATAACAGGCAGTCACTGGATGCATTTATGGAAAAAATTGAAATTGGTGATGAAAAAAATTTGCAGACATGGAATGAGTATCTGGATCATCTTGCTGTTTTGATATCAAATCTGCGGATGGCATATGATATGGATATCATACTAGGAGGTGATGTGGGAGGTGTATTATCAGATTATATGATACCTCTGGGAGAAAAAGTGATGGCATATAATGGCTTTGAGCATGATGTTTCATACTTGAAAAATTGTTCGTATAAGAAAGAAGCGTCAGCTGTTGGAGCAGCGAAATACTTTTTTACAAAACATATGGGTGAATTGTAAATTTTTTGATCCTCATATCATATTATAGTAAAAACGAAAGAAAACAGTAATTACGGTTTCCTTTCCGTTTTTTTTGCGTGTTAATTGTGAAAAATACACAAAAAATAGATTTTGAAATTATGAAATATATAGAAACATGAAAAAACATATTGACAAATTGTGTTTACAAGGTAATAATATAATTACTTTAATAAAATAATTTATAAAACATAAAATAAAACAACATAAAAAGGAGGAAACAATTATGTTACAGCAGGTAATGACAAATCCGGGAGAAATTATTTTCAGAGAGGTTCCGGTTCCGGATGTAAAGGAAAATCAGGTTTTGGTAAAGATTATGAATATTGGTGTTTGTGGATCAGATATTCATGTTTATCATGGAAAACATCCGTTTACAAAATATCCGGTAACACAGGGACATGAGGTTTCAGGTGAGATTACAGAACTTGGAAAAAATGTCACAGAGTTTCATGTGGGACAGAAGGTGACGATAGAGCCTCAGGTATATTGTGGACATTGCTATCCATGTCGTCATGGAAAGTATAATCTCTGTGAGGAATTAAAAGTAATGGGATTTCAGACGACAGGAACAGCATCTGAGTATTTTGCAGTGGATGCATCTAAAGTAACACCTATTCCAGAAGATATGTCCTATGAAGAAGGAGCTATGATCGAACCTCTTGCTGTGGCAGTTCATGGTGTAAAACAGATGGGCGATGTGGCTGGCATGAATATTGCAGTCCTTGGAGCAGGACCGATTGGAAATCTCGTGGCACAGGCAGCAAAAGGAATGGGGGCAGCGAAAGTGATGATCACAGATATCAGTGATCTTAGACTGGCAAAGGCAAAAGAATGTGGAATTGATGTGTGTGTGAATACCCTAAATAAAGACTTCGGTGAGGCAATGATCGAAGCATTTGGTCCGGATAAGGCGGATGTGATCTACGACTGTGCCGGAAACAATATCACAATGGGACAGGCAATTAAATATGCAAGAAAAGGAAGCACAATTGTACTGGTGGCTGTTTTTGCAGGAATGGCAGAAGTAGATCTTGCAGTGGCAAATGATCACGAACTTGACATTAAGAGCACGATGATGTACCGCCATGATGATTATATAGATGGAATCAGACTGGTAAATGAGGGCAAAGTTCATTTGAAACCGCTCATCTCAAAGACATTTGCTTTTAAAGATTATCTGAAGGCATACCAGTATATTGATGATAACCGCGAGACAACGATGAAAGTAATTATCAATGTCAGTGAAAAGTAAGGAGTTCGTATGGAAAACAAAAATGGAAAAGTACCGCTGATCAGTAAGATTGCATATGGTTTTGGTGATGTTGGATGTAATTTCAGCTGGATGTTCGTAAGTAATTTTCTGATGATATTTTATACAGACGTGTTCGGAATCAGTATGGCGGCTGTGTCAGCGCTTATGCTTTTTTCAAGATTCTGGGATGCAATCAATGATCCAATTGTCGGGGGACTTACGGATAAAACAAAATCGAAATGGGGACGGTACCGTCCATGGCTGTTAGTAGCGGCACCAATTACAGCGATCCTTCTTGTTATGACATTCTGGGCAAGACCCGACTGGCCACAGAATGGAAAAATCATTTATATGGTAATTACATATTGTCTGCTGGTTTTGGGGTATACCTGTGTGAATATTCCATATGGAACCTTGTGTGGTGCTATGACACAGGATATTGATGAACGTGCAAAAATAAATACATCCCGTTCGGTTGCAGCTATGATTGCAATTGGTGTGTTAAATATTATCACAGTTCACTGCTCAGCAAATTCGGCAGTCACAGTGCAAAGACAGGATATCTGACGGTTGCGGTAATATATGGATGTATTTTTACAGCCTGTCATTTTTTCTGCTTTGCGAAGACGAAAGAGGCGGTGATTACTCCGGAAAAAGAAAAAATTTCTGTAAAGATACAGTTGAAAGCAGTCATGCAGAACAGACCATATCTTCTTGCATTGGCAGGACAGATATTATTTGGATTTACATTATATGGCAGAAACGCAGATATTCTGTATTATTTTACATATGTGGAAGGGAATGCCTCCTACTACACAACTTATTCGATGTGCATCATTATTCCTTCTATCATCGGGGCAGCCTGTTTTCAACCATTATTCCGCAAGTTGAATAACAAAGGAAGAACGGCATCTCTCTTTGCTTTATTTACAGGAATTTCCATGTTGTCTATGTTTTTCTTCAATGCTAAAGAATCACCGGCTGTTTTTTATGCATTATCCGGTCTCACACAGTTCTTTTTCTCTGGATTTAATACCGCAATCTATGCAATTATTCCAGACTGTGTGGAATATGGGGAGTGGAAAACCGGACTTAGAAATGACGGTTTTCAGTATGCATTTATTTCACTTGGAAATAAAATCGGAATGGCAGTTGGAACAGCACTTTTAGCAGGATTACTTGGAAAATGTGGTTATATTGCAAATCAGACACAAAATGCAACTGTACTTTCAATTATGAAACATGCATTTACGACGATTCCAGGTGCACTTTGGATTGTGACTGCGGTTGTATTATTTTTCTACCGGTTAAATAAAAAACGTTATAACGAGATTGTGGAGGAACTGAAAAATGGAAGAAAAAGTTGATATTGTGGCATTGGGGGAATTACTGATTGATTTTACGGAAGCAGGAAACAGTCAGGATGGGAGAAAACTGTTTGAACAGAATCCCGGCGGTGCTCCGGCAAATCTTCTAACCGTTGCAAGTCACTTTGGGTATCGCACCTCTTTTATTGGAAAAGTTGGAAACGATATGCATGGTAAATTTTTAAAGAGGACACTGCAAACGGAAGGAATCAATACAGATGCTATCGTCGAAGATCCGGATTATTTTACGACACTGGCATTTGTGGAAATCGGTGAAAATGGAGAAAGAAATTTTTCTTTTGCAAGAAAACCGGGTGCAGATACACAGTTAAAAAAAGAAGAACTGGATCAGACATTAATTTCCGGATGCAGAATTTTTCATTTTGGATCATTATCGCTGACAGACGAGCCGGCAGAAAGCGCAACGATCGAAGCAGTAAAAATGGCAAAAGCAGCGGGTGTACTTATTTCATATGATCCAAATTACCGCCCGTCTCTTTGGAAGAGCAAAGAGTATGCAGTGAAAAAAATGAAGTCTGTTGTAGAACTGGTAGATGTCATGAAAGTATCGGATGAAGAGAGTATTCTCCTGACAGGGGCTAAAAGTTATGAGCAGGCTGCAGAAGAAATTCTTGCTATGGGACCAAAGCTGGTTGCCATTACATTGGGAGAACAGGGCGTTCTTATGGCAACAAAAAGCAGAAAAGAAATCATCAAAGCATTTCAGGCACATGCAGTCGATACAACCGGTGCGGGGGATTCTTTTTGGGGAGGCGTATTATGCAGTATTCTTTCTATAAATAAGCCAGTAGAAAAGATGGAATGGGAAGAAATCAGAAAGTGTGCTGTTTTGGGAAATGCAGTTGCAGGATTGTGTGTGCAAAAGCGAGGTGGAATACCTGCGATTCCGACGAAAGAGGCAGTGATTGAATTTATGCAGAGAGCTTACAAATCAAAATAGCAAAATTGTTGATGCAAGGATCATGTAGGGATACATGGTCCTTTTGTTGTGCAAATATCACAAAAAACAAACACAGATTTTGTGATGGGTTACACGCTTAACCTTTGTAAAATATACATTTCTGTTGTACCATATAATCAGAAGATAAGAAAAAAGAGGAGATTGATATGACACAGAACAGGGTTCGGATTGCGGATGTAGCAGATTCATTAGGCCTAAGTACAGCGACTGTCTCAAAGGTGATTCACGGCAAAACAGAAAAGATCTCGGATGAGACGGTAAAACGTGTCCAGCAGGAGCTTGAACGCTCAGGATATATCCCGAATATGGCAGGCATTCTGCTTGCCAGAAATAATTCAAGAATCATTGGTGTGGTTGTGAATGATAATGAAAAGTATGAAGGCCGGGTTTTAGAGGATAGATTTTTATGCACTTGAGTTTATGAGGTTTTTGCAGGAAAAAGGCATACAGATTCCAAAGGATATCCAGATAATAGGTTTTGATGACAACCTGGCAAGCAGAGAAAGTAATCCTGCGCTTACAACCATTCATCAGGAGGCGCCTCTTAGGGCCAAAACTGCAATTAAGTGCCTTGAGGCAATGCGCGATGGTGCGGAATGTGAGACAGAAATTGTGTTGCCGGTTGAGTTAATAAAAAGAGAAAGTACGAGGAAATTATAATGTCAAAGTTTATGAAATCATTGTGTAAAATTGCAATTCCGGTCACCTTGCAAAGCATGCTGCAGGCATCCTTTTCAATTGTAGACCAGATTATGATAGGACAACTGGGAGAGACTAATATATCGGCAGTTGGACTATGTGGAAATTTTTCACTCATTTTTTCAGTGGTAATCGGTGCAGTGAGCACGGTTGCGGGTATACTGATCGCGCAGTTTATTGGTGCGGAGGATACAAAGGAGGCATGGTCCAGCTTTGATGTGAGTCTCATTTGTGGAATTATGATATCAGCCTTGTTCCTGTTTGCAGCAGGAGTTTTTCCGTCGTGGATTCTTGGTCTGTACACAAAGGATTTGAGTATTGTAAATACTGGTTCGGTCTATTTCAGGATTGTTGCGTTTTCCTATATTCCAATGGCAGTCAGCAATATTTTATCCTCATGGCTGCGCTGTAAGGAGCATGCCACGATACCGTTTTTAGCAAGCTTTGGGGCAGTTGCAGTAAACACAGGCCTTAATTATCTGCTGATATTCGGAAAATTGGGATTGCCATGTATGGGAATAAAGGGAGCTGCGGTTGCAACACTTATTTCGCAGTTGTTTAACCTCGTATTTATTGTTATAGGATTTATTTTATGCATCAGAAAGGATGGAGATAAACCGGTATGGTCATTGCATTTCAGTAAAATTACTATCAAGGATTATCTGGTCATGATTATGCCGATTCTCATCAGTGAATTTTTGTGGAGCCTAGGACAGAATGTGGAGTCTGCTGTCTATGGTCATCTGGCACATCAAACCTGGCGGCGTACACACTTACCTGCCCGATACAGGGACTTATCGTAGGAGCACTTAGCGGATTGTCAGCGGCTGCAGGTGTGATGGTCGGCAAGAGTCTTGGCAGGAAAGAATACGATGAGGCTTACACAGAATCGAAGAAAATCATGTATGCAGGCTTAGCCGGAGCGGTAGCCGTATCGACATTGCTCATTCTTTTGGCAGGAGTATATACCGGACTGTATCGTGTAGATGGCAGCGTAAAAGAGCTTGGAAAGATACTGCTTATTGTGTTTGCCCTGTATGCACCAATCAAGGTGGAAAATATGATACTTGGTGGTGGAATTATAAGAAGCGGCGGTAATACCAAAATCATTATGGTGATTGATATTGTTGGCACATGGTGCATCGGAATCCCACTGTGTCTGCTTGCAGCGTATGTGTTTAAGTGGGGCATTGTAGGTGTGTACACGCTGCTTACCACGGAAGAAATATTCAGGCTGGTTGTATCACTTGTTATTTTTAAGAGGCGCAAGTGGATGATTAGTTTATCATAGAGATTTTTTATTACCTTAAATAACTTATCAAGATTTTTATTTTGCTTTTTTGCAAGCTTCAGATCTTTTCTGTGTGAAGTGCTATGAAGAGGGTCATATCACTATGGCTACAGTCGTGGATCATATCAAGCCTCATCGTGGGAGTGATATTCGAAACAAAAATTCGATATTGCCGTAAAAAAAATACGGATAGACTTGAACTTTTTTACAGATAATCATATAATAAAGAAAAAGAAATGGAAGGTGATTATCATGTTAAAGAAATTTAGTGTCGAAAATTTCAAGGGATTTAAGGATAAAATCACATTAGATATAGGAACACCCAGTAATTACAGCTTTAATTCTGAAATAATAGAGAATGGCTGCATAACGAAGGGAATTATATATGGTATCAACAGTTGTGGAAAGTCGAATCTTGGTTTGGCTATCTTTGATATCATTACTCATCTGACTGAAAAGCAAAAACTCCTGGGAAGCTATGATTTTTATCTGAATATGAGTGGAAGGAAATCTTTTGCGGAGTTTGAGTACACATTCGTGTTCGATGGACATGAAGTTGTATATAAGTACAGTAAAATGGATGTGAATTCCTTAAAGAGTGAAAGTTTGTCCATTGATGGAAAAGAAGTCATTTTTTTTGACTTCCTGACAAGAGATGGATTTACTTTGCTTGAAGGATCAGATACTTTGAATGCATCAATAAGAAATGAAAGCCCGATCTCGAGAGTGAAATATGTAAATAGTAATTCAATTCTTTCAGATAATGTTCAGAATCAGGTATTTAAGAAGTTTATTGATTTTGTCGAGAGGATGCTTTTATTCTATTCGCTTGATAGCCGTGGATATGAAGGTTTTATGAACGGATCAGAGAGCATTGCAGAAGGAATTGTTAATAGTGGCAAAGTTAAGGATTTCCAAGAATTTTTAAAAGAAAATGATATCGATTATGAATTATATGGATGCGAGGTCGATGGAAGAAAGGCTATATATTGTCATTTCGACAATAAAGATGCTGACTTCTTCAAGATTGCTTCAACAGGAACCAGATCTCTTGCATTATTCTATTACTGGTATATCCGTATGGAAAAAGCATCATTTGTATTCATTGATGAGTTTGATGCATTTTACCATTATGAATTATCAGAGTCAGTTCAGAAGAGACTTAGAAGAATTAGCGATGTGCAGGTATTTACAACTACACACAACACAGACCTTATGAGCAATGATTTACTCAGACCAGATTGCTATTTCCTCCTTGAGAATAATAGCATAAATGCAATTTCAGAGTTGACAGAAAAGGAGCTTCGTCAGGCTCATAATCTTCAGAAAATGTATAAGGCAGGTGCGTTTAATGGCAGATAAGGACTATAAGGCATTTATAGTTGAAGGAGAAGCCAGAGAACCACAGGTTATTGATAATATTTCAAAAGTGTTCTTTAAGTATGGAAATTTAAAAATTATTACGCTTCCGGCCGGAGAAAATATCTATATGCTTTGGAAGAAACTCAAGGCGGATGATTTCGACACAGATATTATTGAGGTCTTAAGGGAAAGTAATAAGAAAATCAGAGAACAATTGGAAGGATTATCAAGAGATGATTTTTCGGAGGTGTTTCTTTTCTTTGATTATGATGTACATCAGACAAATTTGGGAAAGGCAGATGACGGTGATGTGATAAACCAGATGCTTGAAAGCTTTGATAATGAAACTGAGAATGGAAAGTTATATATCAGTTATCCGATGGTTGAAGCATTGCGAGATTTTGAAGCAGGTAAATGCGGAAATGGAGATAATTGCTTTGTAGAAATTAGTGATCTTGCTGAATATAAGAATATATCTTCGAGAAATTCACTGAATCCGCATTTTAGAGATTACAATATAGATGTATGGAAAGAAATCGTTAATGTTTTTTCAATGAGAATATCATGCCTGTTAGGAAATGCGGAAGTTATTTCTTATGAACAGTATTTAGATGAAGCAAATCCATATGATATATTTATGTGTGAACAGGCTTTAGCAGGCAATAATAAAGTGTTTATTATCAGTGCTTTCCCGGAATTTCTTGTGGATTATTTTGGAATGAAACTTTGGAGAACATGTGTGAAGCATGCAAAGAATCAATTGGATATTTGTAATTGTAAATAAAGCAGGTGAATGATAATTATGAGCAAATATGATCCCTTATGGAAGTGGATCAATAAAAACAAGCCAGACGAATTTTTGGTGATGACAGGCATAGAGTATGGCAACAGCAGGTTGCTTTTCAGAACATGAATTTATCTGTATGATATGGTTATGGAGGTGACGACGATGGAGACAAAAAATATTATTTTGAAACTTCGTACTGAAAAAGGAATGTCACAGGACGAGCTGGCAGATAAAATTATGGTAACAAGGCAGGCAGTATCACGTTGGGAAAATGGAGATACCATTCCGAAGACGGATACACTTAAGCTATTATCGAAAGAATTTGATGTCTCGATCAATACGCTTTTGGGAGAACCCAGAAAGCTGATTTGCCAGTGAATAGGGAGGTATATGGATGAAAGATGTGTTTCTTGTATATGACAAGAGCTGTTTTTATGAAATCGTGATACTTAATTATTTTATGAGCTTTTCAAACTGCGACATGGTTTTCTGTTCATTGGACGGAAAGCCTGTTCGCACTATGGAAGGTTTTTCCGTCAATGTTGATATGCCTTTAGAAGCACTTGAAAAAGATCAAATCAGAAGTTTTATCCTTCCGGGCGGAAACATTGCTGAAATTGACACTCCAGAGGTGAAGTCGTATCTGCAAGCCTTAATGAAACGAGAGATTTTGATTGCCGGGATTTGTGCAGGAGTCGATGTGCTGGATCACGCTGGAATTTTGTGCGATGTGAAATCAACCCATTCCTCAGATGAAGATTGGGTAACAGATAAAAATGTGATAACTGCACGAGCAAATGCATATGTCGATTTCGCAGTTGAAGTTGCGAAGAAGCTGGATCTGTTCGCCAGTGAAGATGATCTTCAGGAAACAATCAACTTCTGGAAACATTATCAAAGAGTGCAGTAGTACGGAGGTGGCAGTGGAATATCTAAGGCAAATTACAGAAGATAATTTTATGGAAGCATTTAATTTGAAACTTGCAAACGGACAGGAACGCTTTGTTTCCCATCCAATTCGAAGCCTTGCACAGGCTTATGTTTACAGGAATCAATGTCAGCCGTTTGGAATCTATAAGGATGATACTATGATTGGTTATGTCATGGTGATTTATGATTATGATATTCCGGAATACGATATATGGCATATGAGAAAAACGAGCTGACCTTTGCAATTATATGGATCGTGGTATACTGCGGTCTGCAATCGCTGTATTGTGGAAGGACAGAGGACTGTTTGCCATGTTGGATGCAATGTTTGCTGAAACTGCAGGCAGTGTACCTTTGTTGCTGTGTGTGGTGCTTTGTGGTTTTGCGTCAATGAATTTCATGACAGCACCTTCTATATCCATGGAGGGTATAAGTCTATGGCTTCTCCAATCACTTCCTATAGATACCTGGAAAATTGATGATTCCGGCTTGACTTAATTTAACATCTCAAATATAATAATTGCATACATCAGAAAACGTTCACTCTTCACCGGATGAGTGGTTAAAGCGTCTGGGAGCAAATCGTAGGTGCAGTAATTTACACTGTAAGATTTGTTTCCGGGCGCTTATTTATTTTGGAGGATAGATGCAATATGAATAAGAAAAAAGAATTATTGGTACAGATTATGTGGGAGCTTGCAGGGAGCATCTTTTATGCAATAGGTATATATAATTTCGCCTTGCAGGCTGAGTTTCCTATGACAGGGTTTTCGGGTATTTCGATTATTTTGTACAGGTTGTTTAATATTTCCATTGGTTTATCAACGGTACTGCTTAATATTCCGGTTGCGATATTATGCTGCAAATTATTAGGCAGGAAATTTTTTGTCAGCTCAATACGATGCATGCTTTTGTCTTCATTTATTGTTGACTATGTTGCACCGTTATTTCCCGTGTATCAGGGCGACAGGCTGCTTGCGGCATTGTGCACAGGTGTTTTTTGCGGAATAGGGTATGCCATGATTTATACAAGAAATTCTTCAACAGGAGGAGCTGATTTTATCATTATGGCTGTAAAAGCATTGAGGCCTCATTTATCGATGGGAAACATCTCTTTTCTTACTGATGTCGGAATTATTCTGGTGGGAGGACTTTTGTTTCGGGATATTGACGGAATGATTTATGGCATGATAGTGAATATACTGTCTGCGGTTGTCATTGATAAAATGATATATGGCATGAATTCAGGCAAAGTAGCCTTTATCGTCACAAAAAATGGAAAGAGAATATGCGATGTAATTGATGAATGCAGTCAGCGCGGAAGCACTATTCTTAAGGCGCAGGGAGGATATAAGCAGGACGATATTCAGGTGGTAATGTGTGCATGTAACCGTAAGGAAATGTACCAGGTGCGTAAATCCGTAAAAGATGCGGACCCGGACTCTTTTATTGTGGTTGTTGAGTCTCATGAGGTGCACGGAGAGGGCTTTAAAATGACAAATATTGGAGAAGCAGAGAACTGAAACATACCTGAAACAAATATAGTGTGAAGATTGTATTTTAGCCTGAAAAAAGCTATACTAATATAGTGATGTAGCGGTTTTATGGCTGAAATTATATATTTGGGAGGTAATTACATGTTAGAAAACTGGATTAAACCACAAATTCCGGAGGAGGAAGAACTGGATGAGCGCCTGCATGCAGCGCGCTCTAAGCTGGCTGTGCTTCAGATGCAGATTAAGGAGCATGGACTGCCTGTACTTGTGCTGTTTGAGGGCTGGGGTACTGCAGGAAAGGGCAGTGTGCTCGGTAAGGTAATTAAGAATATTGATCCGCGATTTTTCAAGGTCGCAACCATGGACGAGCCGACAGAGGAGGAAAGACGCAAGCCTTTTTTATATCGGTATTTTGTAAAGATTCCGGCAAAGGGGAAGCTTGAGTTTCTTGATTCGGGCTGGATGGATGAGGTAGTAAAGGATGTACTGCACGACAAGATAGGAGAGAAGGAGTACAAGAAGAAAATTGAAAGCGTGAAGCGCTTCGAGCGACAGCTGACTGACAATGGTTATCTTGTTATGAAATTTTTCTTCCAAATCAGCCGGAAGGAACAAAAAAAGCGTATTGAGGTATTAAAGGAGAATAAGGATACCAGATGGCGTGTCAGTGGAGATGAAGACTGGCAGAATAAGCATTATGACAAGTGTATGCATGTGTTTGACAGATATCTGAATGATACAAATTCGCCTGCAGATCCTTGGTATATAGTTGATGCAAAGAATAGAAAATGGGCTGAGCTTCAGGTGCTGGAGACGCTGGTTAGTGGAATAGAGACAGCACTTAAAAACAGTAATCTTGCTGTGCCGCTGTTACAGAATGTGTTCCCGCTTGAGAAGATTCCAAAGCTTTCTGAGATATCACTTGATAAGGAACTGTCTGAGGAAGAATACAAAAAGGAGCTCAAAAATCTGCAGTCTAAGCTTAGCGAGCTGCATAACAGGCTATACAGGCGAAAGATTCCTGTTGTCATAGCATATGAGGGCTGGGATGCAGCAGGAAAGGGTGGAAATATAAAGAGAATCACAGGGGCGCTGGATCCGAGAGGCTTTGAGGTGCATCCGATTGCAAGTCCGCTGCCAAACGAGAAGGCCAGACACTATCTGTGGAGATTTTGGAATCGTCTTCCTAAGACCGGGCATATAGCTATTTTTGACAGGACATGGTATGGCAGGGTTATGGTAGAAAGACTGGAGGGCTTTTGCAGCGAGAATGAATGGCAGCGTGCTTACAATGAGATTAATGAATTTGAAAAGGAGCTGTCAGACTGGGGTGCTGTCATCATAAAGTTCTGGGTGCAGATTGATAAGGATACACAGCTGCTCGATTTGAGGAACGCCAGAATACTCCGGAAAAGCAATGGAAGATTACCGATGAGGACTGGAGAAACAGAGAAAAATGGGATCTGTATGAGACTGCTGTAAATGAGATGCTAAAGAAAACCAATACCACTTACGCACCATGGCATGTGCTTGAGTCAAACGACAAGAAATATGCGAGGATCAAGGCTCTTAAGATTGTGATTGATGCGATTGAAGCTGCTTTGGATAATAAAACAGATAAAAAGTAAAAACAGATGTATATAAACAGAGATATGTAAAAAGAAGCTGGAATAAATCCGGCTTCTTTTAAAGTGTTGGTAAATTAATTTGGGTACAAAAAATGCGCCTCCAGGGGCTCGAACCCTGCACACCCTGATTAAGAGTCAGGTGCTCTACCAAATGAGCTAGAAGCGCAAACATCTGTGTGAATATCTGTGTCACACGGACAAATGATATTATACACAGGGTTTTACAAAAATGCAAGTACTTTTTTTGAAAAATTTAAAAAACTATAAAAAAGACTTTAAAACACTAAGTACTCCGTTTTCCCAGTAAGGCGCACAGGTGTGTTTTGCGGCTGCGATAACTTCCTGGCGGGCATTTGAGACGGCGTAGCTTATACCGGCATTTTGAAGCATCTCAATATCATTCAGATTGTCACCGAAACAGCATACTTCGTCCGCAAGCAGGTCGAATCTGTCTATGAGGTATGAGAGTGCAGTCCATTTGCTGACACCCTTTGCGTTGCAGTCTACCCATTCCTTGCCGGCGGCTGCCAGGTGAGCTTTTTTATTCCATGCCGGAATGAAAACCGGTGTACACAGCTCTTCGCATTTGTCGGGATGAAAGACAGTGAATTTGATGATGTCATTTCTGTCAAGCCTTGTGATGTCATCAACCTCACGCATCTCAAAGCCGTATGAATCACGAAGCAGGTGAAAGACTGGGCTGCCACCATCCTCTGCAAAGCAGAAATCAGGAGTAGCAGCAAAGTAATCGCATGCAGCAGCTCATCGCGGACCATCCGGCACATGCCCTTCCATATATCTTCGTCCATAGGATAGGTTTTCAGGATTTCCTTTGGAGTGCGCACGACTGTTCCTCCGTCTGTTATATACAAAAGCTTGTGCTTTATCGGAGCAAACAGCTTAAATTCGCTTGAAAACTGTCTGCCGGAACAGACTACAAATATTATTCCTTTGTCTATGAGCCTGTCGATGACAGACATGTACTCAGGATCTATGAGCAGTGAGCCGTCCTTTACAAGTGTTCCGTCTATATCTGTTGCTATTAGTTTTATCATTATTTATCTCCCCAAGCGTATATCTTTTGAATATTCAACCATATCATTATAAGAAATTATAATCTCATATGCAAGGGACTTATAGTGTATTTATTACTGTTTGTGAAAGAAAAAACAGAACAAAAAAACAGAATATATTGAAAGTTTCCTGCTCATATTGTATCATAGTAATACTGGCTTCATCTTTAATGCGTTGAAGCAATAAAAACTAAGGGGACGATATTTACTATGATAGTAGCACTTATTGAAAAAGTTTATTCTTTTTTGTGGGGAGATCTGATACACATTCCACTGCCCGGCGGTGGGAGCGTGGGAATCTCCCTGCTTATAATTCTTTTAATTCCGACAGGAATTTATTTTACTGTAAGGACAAGGCTTTTACCAATCAGAATGTTTCCGGACATGATAAAGGCACTGACAGGCAAAAAGGAAAACAAGGACAGCCTGTCCACGTTCCAGACACTCATTGTCTCTACGGCGACGAGAGTGGGCATGGGCAATCTGGTTGGTGTTGTGGCTGCCATATCAGTGGGAGGTGCAGGTGCGGTTTTCTGGATGTGGATAACAGCATTATAGGTTCATCCACGGCTTTTGTGGAGGCTACACTGGCACAGCTTCACAAGGAGCCGGATCCATTGTACTCAGGCTATCGAGGAGGTCCGGCGTATTACATACACCACTACTTTGAGGATAAATCAGGCAAAAAGAAAAAACATGTTATTATAGCTGTTTTGTTTGCTATATCCGGACTAATCTGCTGGTGTGGCATAAGTCAGGTTATAAGCAATTCAGTTACATCGTCATTTGAAAATGCATTTGGCATACCACCTATTTACACTACCGTAATTTTAGTTGCAGTGGCTGCTGTAATAGTGCTTAGGAAAAATGCTACGGTAAAGGTGCTTGACATAGTTGTTCCTATCATGGCGGTGTGCTATTTTGCCATAACCATTTTTATCATAATTAAAAATATAGGCATGATGCCATCGGTTTTTTCAAGGATATTTGAGGAAGCCTTCGGTATCAGGCAGGTGGCTGCGGGAGGCTTTGGAGCGGTGCTCATGAATGGTGTAAAGAGAGGTCTTTTTTCAAATGAGGCAGGCTCAGGCTCAGCTCCATGCGCTGCAGCGGCGGCAGAGTGCGATACTCCTGTAAAGGCAGGACTGACGCAGGCGCTCGGTGTATTTATAGATACGATAGTGATTTGCAGCTGTACGGCAATGATCATGCTCACTGCACCGGAGAATATAGTGGCAGGGAAAGAGGGCATGGATTTATTACAGTCAGCTATGAGGTATCATCTTGGAGATTTTGGAGTTATTTTTATAGCAGTCACATTGTTTTTATTCAGCTTTTCCACCTTCCTTGGTATACTTTTTTATGCAAGGAGTAATGTTGCGTATCTGTTTGGGGATAACTGGATTTCACAGACCATGTACAAGGTGCTGGCTCTTGTTATGCTGTTTGTAGGCGGTATCGCGGCATACACATTTGTCTGGGATCTCGGAGATGTAGGAATCGGCCTTATGACTATATTCAATACAGGTATTCTCTATCTGATGGGTGGACAGGCAATAAAGGAGCTGCGAGTCTTTGAGGAGAGTAATAAAGCACAAAGCAATAGTCAATGCTCACAGCAGGGTGATAACGTAACGCAATAACAATAGGAGATATATATATGAAAAGAGAATCATTTAAATCACGTCTGGGATTTATACTGGTAAGTGCAGGATGCGCTATAGGAATAGGCAATGTATGGCGTTTTCCGTATGTGACAGGGCAAAATGGTGGAGGCATTTTTGTGCTGTTTTATCTTATATTTTTGGTATGCATGGGGCTTCCGGTGCTTACCATGGAGCTTGCTGTAGGCCGAGCCAGCAGAAAAAGTGCTGTGATGAGCTACAAGGCACTTGAGAAGGAGGGCAGTAAATGGCATATTCACGGATGGATAGCCATGTTTGGCTGCTACATGCTCATGATGTATTACACAACAGTCTCAGGCTGGATGGTTGCGTATTTCTTTAAATTCCTAAAGGGAGATTTTACATCAGGCATGAATGCAGATGATGCGGCAGCTGCATTTGGAAGCTCCTTGCAGATCCAAAGCAGATGGCTTTTTGGATGATAATTACGGTAGTACTTGGCTTTTTGGTGTGCAGCCGTGGTCTGCAGAATGGACTTGAGAAAATCAGTAAATTTATGATGAGTGCTCTGCTTTTACTTATTATAGTCCTTGCAGTGCACAGTATCACGCTTTCAGGGGCATTGGAAGGAGTGAAATTTTATCTTGTTCCAAATCTGGATGCGGTTTCTGAGATTGGAATAAAGAATGTCATAACAGCAGCATGAATCAGGCGTTTTTTACGCTGAGTCTGGGTGTAGCTGCGATGGAGATATTCGGCAGCTATATGGGAAAGGAACATACTCTTACAGGTGAGGGTGCCAAAATATGTGCTCTTGATACATTTGTGGCTATCATGTCAGGTCTTATCATTTTCCCGGCTTGCTTTAGCTATGGGGTGGAGGTAGGCGCAGGACCAAGCTTATCTTTATCACTTTGCCAAATGTATTTGTAAATATGCAGGGAGGCCGTATATGGGGTTGCCTTTTCTTCATGTTTATGACCTTTGCAAGCTTTTCAACCGTTATCGCAGTATTTGAGAATATCATGTCATTTGCCATTGATATGTTTGGCTGGTCCAGAAACAAGGCTGCGCTCGTAAATGGAGTGATAATTCTCATTGCAAGTATGCCGTGTGTGCTTGGATACAATGTGTGGAGCAATCTGCACCTCATAGGAGGCAGGGATGTGCTTGACAGCGAGGACTTTATGGTAAGCAATCTGCTTCTTCCGATTGGCTCCCTTGTCTATCTGCTTTTTTGCGTGACAAAGTGGGGCTGGGGATTTGATAAGTATATAGATGAGGCAAATACAGGAGCAGGACTTAAGATTTCAAGGAAGCTTAAGCCGTATTTTCAGTTCATACTGCCGCTTTTAATTTTGTTTATTTTTATCCAGGGATTGATATAGTTATGTATTTTTTGGAAATCAGACAGGAGAGTGTAAAATATGTTAGATCAGAATACATTTATAGAGACAGTGCAGAGCGTGGCCGAGATTATCAGGACATCAGCGGAGCCTATTGGCAGAGATGAAATTATGTCTTATTTTAAGGATATGGAGCTCAATAAGGCACAGGAGGACATGGTATTTGAATTTCTCATCACACCGCATGAGCAGGAGAATGAGAGTGCAGGCGATTATGAGGATGAATCACATGAGGACGAATTACATGGGGATGAAGCGTCTGAAAATGCTGCATTGAACAATATAATTTACTCAGAAGGCGATTCGATGGATGCCATAGCAGGTGGGAAAAATAATAAAGATAATCAGGATAATGAAGCTGAGCCTGACATAGATGAGGACAGTCTCATACCGGATTCACCTATGTTTAGGATGTATCTTGAGGAGCTTGAAGAGATGCCTGATTACACGAAAGCCGAGCAGGACGATATGTACAAAAAGCTGCTCGCGGGTGATGAAAGTGTGATACACACTATATCAAATTTCTGGCTCAAAAGTGTACTTGCCATGGCAAAGAAGCTTGCAGTTACATCAGAGGGCTTTGAGGACGTAGTGCAGGAAGGAAATATGGGGCTTTTCATGTGCCTTACCGAGCTCTGCGGCTGCGGGGATGAGATAGATGTGGAAAAAGAGCTTTTGGATGCCATAGAGGAGTCTATGAAAGAGTGTATCAGGGAGCAGACCGGTGAGGATGAGAGCGAGAATACTGTGGTAGGAAAGGTTTCATTAGTAAACCGTGCAGTGGAGAAACTAAAATCCGATAAGGGTTTCGAGCCGACCTTAGTGAGCTTTCAGGCTACACCGGCGTGGATGAGGAGGAGCTTGAAAAGCTTCTTGAGCTTATCAAAAAGGCAGATGTGGAGAAAAATAAACAGGACAGTAAATAATCTGTGGCATTTGTAGATTTGTGTCATATATTAAATCATACCTGAATATATGAAAGGATGGAAAATATATGGCACGATTTACTAATCAGGCACAGCTTCGTTATGGCAACAATGTAGCCAATTCAAATATAGCAGTCGGAGAAATACTGGAGGTGCTTTCTGCTACGAAAACAGCAGTCAAAAACACCTACAATCAAAGCGATACAATAACATATGTGGTGAGTATCGTAAACTCCGGAAATACCGCGATAAACGGTCTGACACTTTCTGACAATCTGGGTGCTTATACCTTTAACACCAACACTCTTGTACCATTAACCTATGTGAATAACACCGTAAAATACTATACAAACGGCACACTCCAGGCAGCGCCTGCAGTAACCCAGGGACCGCCTCTTAGCATCACAGGCATAAATGTCCCGGCAGGTGGTAATGCAACTGTCATCTATGAGGCAGCGTTAAATGAGTATGCTCCTCTCGGTACAGAGGCATCTGTCACAAACACCGCTACAGTAAGCGGCACAGGAATCACTCCGGTCACAGCAGCAGAGACAGTAAATGCCGAGGCTGCGCCAAATCTTGCAATTACTAAGTCAGTAAGCCCTGTTCCTGTGACGGAAAACGGTACACTGACCTATACCTTCAGGATTCAAAACTACGGAAGCGTTGCGGCAACCAATACTACAGGCGTGGTTATAACAGACACATTTGCTCCGGTTTTAAACAATCTTACAGCCGCATTAAACGGCACAGCCTGGACTGCAGCTACGGATTACACTTACAATGAGGCGACAGGCACATTTTCTAGCACTGCAGGTGCAATCACTGTTCCGGCGGCAACCTACACACAGGATAGTACGACAGGAGCGTGGGTTGTCACACCGGGCGAGAGCACGCTTGTCATCACAGGAACCGTGTAGCAGCGGTGATTAATAAGGTTTAAGAATTGTTTAATTTGAGGGATAAAAGTTGAAATATTTATGCAAACTATGTAAAATAAATATAGCTGTTTATGAATAAGATGATGCAGATGATTATCAGCAGTTTAAATTAATTAACCGGGGGATAAGACAAATGAATAATGCACAGTTAGTGATAGACGAAGTAAAAAAGGCAGTAAAGGGCAAGGATGATTGTATCATCAAGGCATTTGCTGCCTTTTTGGCAGGTGGACATATACTGCTTGAGGATGTGCCGGGAGTGGGAAAGACTACGCTTGCAGTAGCTTTTTCAAGGGCTATGGCGCTTGTGAATCACAGGGTACAGTTCACTCCGGATGTGCTGCCTGCGGATATACTTGGATTTTCGATGTATCAGAAGCAGACCGGAGAGTTTGTGTACCGCGAGGGTGCCGTGATGTGTAATCTGTTTCTGGCAGATGAGATTAACAGAACAAGTCCCAAAACACAGTCTGCGCTCCTGGAGGTTATGGAGGAAGGAAATGTCACTGTGGATGGAATAAGCAGGAAGGTCCCGGAGCCGTTTATAGTGATGGCCACTCAAAATCCAAAGGGCAGCGCCGGTACACAGCTGTTGCCGGAGTCACAGCTTGACAGGTTTATGATATGTATGAGCATGGGATATCCTTCACATGAGGCTGAGATGGATATCGCAAAGGGCAAAAGTGTGAAGGCTGATGAGTATACGATAAAGCCTGTTATGAATGCACAGGGACTTGTTGAGATGCAGGGAGAGGTCGAGCAGGTGTTTATACATGACAGTATTTATTCGTACATTGTGGATCTGGTTGATGCGACAAGGACAAGTCCGTACATTGAGCTTGGAGTGAGTCCGAGAGGTACGATTGCGTGTGTTAGGATGGCAAAGGCGTATGCGTATCTGAGTGGGCGAAGCTATGTCATACCATCTGATGTGGTTTCTGTATTTGCGGATGTGACAAAGCACAGAATCGTGCTAAATACCAAGGCGAGAGTATCACATGTATCAGAGCTTTCAGTTATAGATGAGATACTAAAGGCTGTTAAACAGCCGACAACTTATGTGAAAAAGGCAGGTAATCGTGATTAGTTTTTTGATAGGAATAATTACTGCGGCAATAGTTTTTTATATGTCGATGATATACGGTAATGCTGCACTGGCACTGCTTGGCTGCTTTATGTGTGTGTTTATGGTGCTGACATTTATAGCATTGCTTGTAAAGGCGCACCGGGCAGTGGCAGCTATAAACATTCCGATAGCTATCGCCACACAGGGCGAGAGTATCAGGGTGAGTCTTTTCTGCCGGCTGAAGGAGGCAGGCTTTGATGGTGTAAAATACCGTGTAACGGTGAAAAATAATTTATCCGGCGAAAAAAGTACAAAATGGCTGTCAGGAGGCAGTGATTTTTTGTACAGCGTAAACCTATGCGGCAATTATGAATTTGAGCTTGTAAGGATAAAGCTATATGATTTTTCGAGGCTTTTTTATGTCACGAAAAGAGTTAAAAAATATGCAAATGTTGAGGTGATGCCGCAGATTGATGAGATTCCTGTCAGGATAACGGACAGAGTGAGAAATTTCTTTGGGGATTCTGATATATATGATGATATAAGACCCGGGTATGATCCGTCGGAGCTGTTTGATGTCAGGGAGTTTCAAAACGGTGACAGGCTACAGAGTGTGCACTGGAAGCTTTCTGCAAGGACTGATGAGCTGATGGTAAAGGAGAACAGCCTGCCAAAGGCATGTGCGGTGGCCATAGTAGCAGATTTAAGGGGGATAAAGAAAGGCAGACAGGCGGAAGCTTTTATGAAGCTTCTTGTCTCACTTTCATTTTCACTTATGGATCAAAAATGCTCTCATTATGTGGCATGGTATGATACCTCAATAAACGATATTGTGAGAGCCAGAGTGGATGACGAGGAGGGCTTTTACATATTTTTGAACAGCTTTCTTAAAATAAAGCCGGATACAAAGACGGATGCAGCTTTTTTGTATGAGGAAAAGTACCGGGCAGAAAAGCTGGTGTGTCTGCTTATCGTGGACGGAAAGCTTCAGATAAAAAAGGGAGAGGAGATAGTTGGCAGAGCGGATGAAAAAATGAGATTGTCATTTAGGAAAAGCTGCTGGCAGAGGTCTGATATAAATGAGATAAAGCCTGATTACAATAATACGTTTACAGTGTTTGGTGTCCTGCTTACTGAGCTTGCCAATGCTGCTGCGGCAGTATTTCTTACAGTGTGTGCAGTGTCTGTTGTGAATACTACTGTTTCACATGTAAGATGCCCGTATTATGTGTATGTGTGGCTGTTTATTTTTTCGGTGATAAGCGGCTTTATAAACAGGCTTACATCGCTTGACACAAGAAAATGGGTGCGCCATGCGATAAATACGGGTCTGCTGCTTGTATTTTTGCTTGGAGTGTTTATTGCAAACTGGCAGGCTGCAGAGCATATAAAAGACGGCTTTTTGTATGTAAAGGGCAGGTATCTTGAGATAATAAATGTGTACTATGGCACTTCATTTGTCTGTCCAAATGGCGATAAAGCCTTTGCAGGGGCATTTGTTGGCTTTGTATCGTTTATAGTGATGCTTTTTCTTGTGACACTGGCGGTTCAAATTAAAAGAAGACGCATGCTCACATTATTTCCAACGCTTATGCTTGCGGTACAGCTGTGCATAGGCAAAAGCCCAAGTGTCAGCGAGGTTGTTATGCTCACGCTGTGTACACTCTGGTGTTTTATCGCAGATGGCAACGCACGTACAGTGGCAGGATATGATGCAAATGGCAGTGCACAGGGCAATGAGACTTTAAGGATTGTGCCGGCGTTTTTATACATGGCAGCAGTGTCAGCAATACTTTTCATATGTGTATTTGCGTTTGAACCTCTTGCTGATACACTTGCCGATAAAAAGCCGCAGATGCTTGCCTTTCAAAAGGATTTGGAGGGCAGCGTAAAATCATTCTTCAGCTTGGGAATTGATTTGCAGGACGGCACAGTTAGCAATCACTATCCAAGCTACAGTGAAAAAACAGTGATGACGGTAGAAGCAAAGGCAGGAGCGCCTTCTAATATTTACCTGAGAAGCTTCTACGGTGATACATATGAGAATGGCAGATGGGTTAAAAAGTCTGATTTTTCCCGCATGGAAAAAGAGTATCATGATGCTTCAAGGATGACAGCCTGGCAGACTACAATCGGATTAGCCACGCTGCTCGATGGCTATTATGATGATGAGACTAATCCGGCCACCGAAAAGTATACAATCACGATGGAGAAGCTTTCCACCAAATACACCTATTTGCCGTACTGTATCGACCCATACAGTATAGATGCCAAGGGTGATATAGATTTTGACGAAGACTTTTTTATTACAAAGGATAAAGCAACAAAGACTATCGAGGTATCGGCGTGTCCAGGCTTTTTCGATGGTAGTCTGGAAATGTCTATCCTTGAGCCTGAGCAGCTCTTGAGGTCAACAGTGATTTCTATGCGGCATACAATAATTATGTAATGGAAAACTATACTGCAAAGCAGGGCGGTGACGGGATTGTTGCGGAGGATGCGAAGCTGCTTCTTAGGACAGGACAGCTCACAAGCGATATGATGTACACAGGCTATATAAGAGAAAATGATGCCAACAGGATTGCGGCAGCACAGCTGGTGCAGCAGTTTCTGACATCGAAGGCTTTTAAGTACAGCAAAAATCCTCCTTCCGCAGGCGGCAAGGATGTGGTTGAAAATTTCCTCTCAAATAGCAGGCAGGGCTTTTGTGTGCATTTTGCATCGGCTGGCACCATGATACTCAGACAGATGGGCGTTCCATGCCGTTATGTAAGCGGATACTGTGCAAAGGAGGATAGCTTCAAATCCGCTGAAAATGATGAGGATATATGTGAGGTGAAGGATTCGCAGTCGCATGCCTGGGTTGAAATATATCTGGATGATTTCGGATGGATTCCTGTGGAGATGACACCGGGATATTTTGAGTATGTGACAGGTGAGAATCCGTTTGACTATATTGGTGTCAAAGGAAAGAAAACGAATGCCGGTGATGCTTTTAATGATACTGAGAATATGAATGATGCTGCGGTAAATGAAGATAATGCATATGAAGATAATGCAGATGAAGATAATGCAGATGAAGATGCAACAGACGAAGATGCAGAAAATACAGATGTAAAAATGATGGAAGTGAGAAGGCTTATGGTTCACAGTCAGGTGCGGATAAACGTACAGATGCTCAGAACTCAAAAACGAGACTTCATATACCACCGGTGATTTTAAAAACCTCACTCTGTGTGATTTTTCTGACTGCACTTACAGCCATCATAGTTTATATCAAAAGGCGAAGAAATATTTTGTGGGAAGCAAGACTTGAAAAAAGGGTGAAAAAAGGCCGCTACAGCAGGGCTGCAATAATGATAAACAACCGCATCTACAAAGGGATGGGACATCCTTCAAAAAACAGGACAGATGAGCTTTATCTGGCTAACCTTAAGGAAAAATACTGCGGACCGGATTATTGTGGAATCCACTGGGACGAGTACATGCGCATCATACAAAAGGCTGTGTATTCATCAGAGGGTATCACAGGTGAAGAATGCTTTATGGTAGTGGAGACATGGAGACGTTTGGAGAAAAAAGACATTAGACATAATTCACAAAAAAATATGTATAAAAACAGCATGATTAACAAAAAATAAATTCGCGGCGAAATTGTGTTGAAATGATAAAGCTTCTGTGATATAAACATAAACAGACGTGTTACTTTTAGGGAGGCATTTGTCGTACATAACTTTTAACAGGGTTAGTGTATGATAGGTGCCTCCTTTTTTGCCACTGGAGCATAAAAGAATTATAGGTGCAAATCAATACATACCCCGCATTTATAGGAGGAAAAGCTCATGAAAGACAAAATTTTTGGTGTCCTGCAGAGAGTAGGACGAAGCTTCATGCTTCCAATTGCAATCCTTCCGGTAGCAGGCTTGCTGTTAGGACTCGGAAGCTCATTTACCAACACCACAACAATTGAGACCTATGGTTTACAGTGGCTGCTAGGAGATAAGACTATACTTCATGCACTTCTTGTAATCATGAATGCGGTCGGAAGTGCTATATTCGATAACCTTCCACTCATTTTGCGGTCGGAGTAGCAATCGGAATGGCAAAGAAGGAAAAAGAGGTGTCAGCACTTTCGGCAGTCATAGCATACTTTGTTATGAATGTATCAATCAATGCGATGCTCAAGATTTCCGGAAAAATCCTTGCAGACGGAAGCATTGCAAAGGATGTGCTCGATGGAACCATCACATCAGTATGCGGTATCCAGTCGCTGCAGATGGGCGTGTTTGGCGGAATTATCGTAGGACTTGGAGTGGCAGCACTGCACAACCGTTTCTACAAGATTGAGCTGCCGAATGCATTGTCATTTTTCGGTGGAACAAGATTTGTGCCTATCATATCAACAGTGGTATATCTTTTTGTAGGAATCTTAATGTATTTTATCTGGCCGACAGTGCAGAACGGAATCTATGCACTCGGCGGAGTGGTGACAGGAACAGGATATTTCGGAACACTTCTCTTTGGTATCATAAAGAGAGCACTTATTCCATTCGGACTGCACCATGTATTTTACATGCCGTTCTGGCAGACTGCAGTCGGTGGAACGATGGAGGTTGCAGGACATATGGTTGAGGGTGGACAGAACATCTTCTTCGCACAGCTTGCAGACTCTGCAAACATTGCACATTTCAGTGCCGATGCCACAAGATATTTCTCGGGAGATTCATTTTTATGATTTTCGGACTTCCGGGAGCAGCGCTTGCAATGTATAAATGTGCAAAGCCGGAAAAGAAAAAACAGGCAGGAAGCCTTTTGCTTTCAGCAACACTTGCATGTATGTTTACAGGAATCACAGAGCCTCTTGAATTCTCATTCCTTTTCGTAGCACCGGCTCTCTTTGCAGTACAGGTAGTGCTTGCAGGAAGCGCATACATGATAGCACATATTTTAAACATTGCTGTAGGACTTACTTTCTCAGGCGGATTACTTGATTTCTTCCTGTTTGGTATATTACAGGGCAATGAAAAGACAAGCTGGATGCTCGTGATTCCGGTTGGAATAGTATATTTCCTGCTGTATTACTTTATTTTCAGCTTCTTAATAAAGAAGTTTAACTTCAAGACTCCGGGCCGTGAGGATGATGATACAGAGACAAAGCTCTACACCAAGGCAGATGTAAACGCAAGAAAGGCTGCTAAGGACGTAAAGTCTTCTGACGGAAAAGAAGCAGCTGCAGCAGACGAACTCTCACAGACCATATCACGAGGTCTCGGCGGCAAAGTCAATATCTCAGATGTGGACTGCTGTGCGACAAGGCTTCGTATCACAGTAATTGACCCTGACAAGGTAAACGATGCGCTTCTTAAATCAACAGGAGCATCAGGAGTAGTGCACAAGGGACAGGGCGTACAGATTATCTATGGACCAAGAGTAACAGTGATAAAATCAGATCTGGAGGATTATCTTTCGAGTGTGACAGAGGAACACTTCGAGGATGATGCAGCAGAAAATAATACAGCAGGCGCAGATGAAGCAAAGAATGAAAATGCAGCTTCAGATAAAGCACAGGAATCTGATGTGAAAGCAGAAAAGGAAGCCGGCGACGTAAAAGAGCCGACAAGCACAGTCATCATCTCAAGTCCTATGACAGGAATTGCAGCAGACCTTTCAACAGCACCGGATGAGGCTTTGCCGGCAAAATGATGGGTGACGGAGCGGTAGTCACACCTGAGGAGGGAGTTGTTGTAGCACCTGAGGATGGAACGGTTTTATTCGTTTTTGATACAAAGCATGCTTTGGGATTTACAACCGACTCAGGAATTGGTATGATAATCCATGTAGGAATTGATACAGTAAAGCTCGAGGGTAAAGGATTTGATGTACAGGTTGAGGCAGGTCAGCATGTCAATAAGGGCGATGTGCTCATGAAGCTTGACCTTGACTACTTAAAGGCAAACGCCCCATCAGTTACCACTCCTGTCATCTGCACAGAGCTAAAGGATAATCAGAAAATCCGCCTTATCACAGACGGAGCAATTAAGGCAGGAGAGCCTCTCTACGCAGTTGACACCTACGAGAAGTAATAAGATGTCAGGGGAACGATATGTACAGAATCACAAAGGTCTTAAATCACAATACAGTGCTTGCGGTAAAGGACAAGAGCGCAAGAGAATATCTGATAGTCGGCAAGGGTGTGGGATTTGGAAAGAAAATCACGCAGTCTGTCGAGCCAACGGATGAGGATTCACTGTATGAGCTGACCCAGACAAGGGACAGAGGTCCGGCAAAGGACATAGTAAAATCCATCGAGCCGGAGTATCTGGAGATTGCAAACACACTGCTCGATAATGCAGAGCATGAGTTTGGTCATATAGACAGAAGCATATTGTTTCCTATGGCAGATCATATAGCATTTGCTGTAAAGCGTATGGAAAACAAAGAACAGATCAGCAATCCTTTAAACGATGACATCCGTGTGATGTTTTATAGGGAGTACAAGATAGCTGAGAATATACGCCATATACTAAAGGATAAAAAACAAATTGATATAATTGATGATGAGATCGGCTACATTACTCTTCATATTCATACATCCTTAAACAATTCAAAGGTATCGGATGCCATGGAGATGGCGGCAGCAGTTCGAAAATGCGCCACATTTATAGAGGAAAAGATCGGAAAGCACATAGATGTCACTACTATGGCCTACAACCGCCTCATGAACCATATCCGCCACATGGTATCAAGAGCCGCGACCGGAGAAAAATTAAAGGTTGATCTCAATCAGTTTATCGAGAAAAATTACCCGGAGTCATTTGCACTGGCCAGTGAGATATGTAAGGAGCTTGGAAAGGACTTAAATCATGAGTTTTTGGACAATGAAACAGGCTATCTTGCCATACATATCGAGCAGATTAAGTGCGATGAGATGGTAAGTGAATAATAAAATGTGAAAACCTTCCCGCACATCAGGTTATGTGAGGGGAGGTTTTTTCTGTGAAAGAAGAACAGCAACGGAAGAAATGAATGGGGATTTGCGTAAAAAAATAGATATAACAAATGGGGATTTGCGTAAAATATCAGTTTACACGAGTGGGGATTCGGGATATAATAGTAACAAAGAGGTGATTTTTATATGGAAAGACATGTATTTAAACGTAAAATTTATAATGAAATACTTGAATGGAAAATCAACCGAAGCGACAAATATGCCCTGCTTGTGAAAGGTGCCAGGCGAACCGGCAAGTCGACGATTGTTGAAGAATTTGCTAAAAATGAATTTAAATCATATATCCTGATTGATTTTGCGCATACAAGCAAGGATATTATTGCTTTATTTGATGACACATATGAGCTTGATTTCTTCTTTTTACAGCTACAGCAGTTAACCGGTGTGAGATTATATGAAAATGAATCCGTTATAATATTTGATGAGGTCCAGCTTTTGCCAAAAGCAAGACAGGCAATCAAGTATCTTGTTGCTGATGGCCGATATAAATATATAGAAACAGGTTCATTGATTTCGATAAAAAAGAATACGATGGATATATTAATACCAAGTGAAGAGCATAAGATATCTATGTATCCTATGGATTTTGAAGAGTTTTTGTGGGCAATAGATGACGAAATCACAGCAGAGACGATTAAACTACTTTTAAAAAATAAAAAAGCAGCAGGAAATGCGATGCATAGAAATTTGATGCGTAAATTTAGACTGTATATGCTAATTGGAGGAATGCCTCAGGCTATTGAAGCTTATCTGGAACATAATAATCTTCAGATTGTGGATGAAACGAAAAGAGAGATTGTTGAGTTATATGAAGAGGATTTTACAAAAATAGATGGAACCGGACTGGCAGGAGATATATATGATGCAATTCCGGCAAGTCTTAGTAAAAATGCATCAAGATATGTGTTGTCAAAAGCGAGAGAAGGGGTACGTGCAAAACAAGTGAGAGAGATATTACCTGATATACTCAGCTCATATACTGTAAATATTGCATATCATGCAAACAACCCCGGGGTTGGGATGTCTCTGGAAAAGGATATAGACAGATACAAGCTATTTACATCAGATGTTGGACTGTTTATTACGCTTGCATTTAAGGATAAAAAGTATACGGATAATATAATCTATAATAAGCTGTTGTCAGACAAGCTGGAAGCAAACCTGGGATATGTTTATGAAAATGCGGTAGCACAGATGTTGACAGCAAAAGGAAACAATCTGTTTTATTACACAATGAAAAGTGAAACTTCAAATCATTTGTACGAGATAGATTTCCTGCTATCAAATGGAACTAAAATTAATCCTATTGAAGTGAAATCCGGAAATTACAGAGAGCATAAATCATTGGATGCATTTTGTGAGAAATTTAGTAGCCGAATCAGAGAAAAATATGTTGTTCACACAAAAGACTATAAATGGGAGAATGGGATAAATTATCTGCCTGTGTATATGATACCATTTATTGATGGAGAATAAATTGCCAAAGGAGGTGGATATAGAAGCTGCAAAAGCAGAAAGGCTTGGTGAAAAATAGATGCGGTTGTTGAAAAGCTTGATGATGAGTATGTTAAAATTATGTACAAATCTTCCTTAATGTGGTACACTACATAGTTGTATCAACAAACATCATATACACAAAATACATACGACAATCAATTTTTAAAGGAGATATATATACCATGAAACTCGGCATAGTCGGACTTCCGAACGTCGGAAAGTCTACATTATTCAACTCACTCACAAAGGCAGGAGCGCTTTCAGCAAACTATCCTTTTGCTACAATCGACCCAAACGTAGGTATTGTTTCAGTGCCTGACGAGAGAATCGTAAAGCTCGGAGAGCTCTATCACACAAAGAAGGTTACACCTGCAACAATCGAATTTGTTGATATCGCAGGTCTTGTGAAGGGAGCCAGCAAGGGTGAGGGACTTGGAAACCAGTTCCTTGCAAATATCCGTGAGGTAGATGCAATCGTGCATGTAGTGCGTTGCTTTGAGGACACAAACATCATCCATGTAGATGGCTCTGTAGACCCTGCAAGAGATATCGAGACAATCAATCTTGAGCTTATTTTCTCAGATGTTGAGATTCTTGACAGGCGAATTGCAAAGATTGCAAAGCAGGCAAGAATGGACAAGACACTTGCAAAGGAGCTTGAGCTTGTTGAGGCAGTAAAGGCTCATCTTGAGGACGGAAAAATGGCCAGAACCTTTGAAGTGCCTGATGATGAGGATGCACAGCTTTGGTTCAAGGGCTATAATCTCCTTACAGCAAAGCCTACCATCTACGCAGCAAACGTATCAGAAGACGACCTCGCAGATGACGGCGCAAGCAATCCGCATGTTGCAAAGGTAAGAGAGATGGCAAAGGAAGAGGGCGCAGAGGTATTTGTTATCTGTGCACAGATTGAGCAGGAGCTTGCAGATCTCGATGAGGACGAAAAGAAAGAGTACCTTGAGGATCTGGGTGTTGAGTCAAGTGGTCTTGACAAGCTTGTAGCAGCCAGCTATTCACTTCTCGGACTGATTTCCTTCCTCACAGCAGGAGAGGATGAGTGCCGTGCATGGACTATAAAGAAAGGTACAAAGGCACCACAGGCAGCCGGCAAGATACATACTGATTTCGAGCGTGGCTTCATCAAGGCGGAGGTAGTCAATTATCAGGATCTTCTCGACAACGGAAGCCTTGCAGCCGCAAGAGAAAAGGGCATCGTAGGCATGGAAGGAAAAGAGTACGTTGTTAAGGACGGAGATGTAATTCTTTTCAGATTTAATGTATAATTTTATGAATAAAACGCTTTTATAAGCACAAAATCAAAAAGAAACGCATAAGATAGACCAAGGGAGGTCTGTTTTATGCGTTTTCTGGATTTATGCGAAAAAGAGGTTGTGAGCGTGGAGGAGGGCAGGTTCATAGGGCATGTGCGGGATTTGGAGTTTGACCCGGTCTGCGGCAAAATCTGTGCGATTATCGTGCCGGGACCGGGAAAATACATGGGAATATTTTGCAGGGATTACGAATATTGTATTCCATGGGTTAAGATTGTGAAGATTGGACCCGATATAATATTGGTAAATATATGTGAGTCTGATATGCGGCGCAAGCTGTTATGATTTTATAAATACAAAAAATTATAAAAAAGTCAAAATCAGTACAAAACATATTGACAACGAAAATTAGTATATATATACTAAAATATGTATAGGTCTTTTTAAATACAGATGATGATTTGAAGTATTATAATGAGAAACAAAGATATTTTGCTTCTTCATACTATATGATACCTACGGAGGGTACAGCATGAAGTGTCCATTTTGCAGCAGTGACAACACAAGAGTAATAGACTCAAGACCGGCTGATGACAACAGCTCTATCAGGCGTAGAAGGCTGTGCGATGATTGTGGCAAGCGTTTCACTACATATGAGAAGGTAGAGACAATCCCACTCATCGTTATAAAAAAGGACAACAACAGAGAGCAGTATGACCGCTCCAAGATTGAAAAGGGCGTGCTTCTTGCGTGTCACAAGAGACCGATTTCAGCAGATACAATCTCAAAGCTTGTAGATGAGTCGAGATAGAAATCTTTGCCAGAGAGGAAAAGGAAATCCCTACATCACTCATCGGAGAGCTGATTATGGACAGATTAAAGGACCTTGATGCGGTAGCATATGTGAGGTTTGCATCGGTTTACCGAGAGTTTAAGGATGTCAATACATTTATGACAGAGCTTAAAAAGATGCTTGACACCAAATAGTGTTTAGGCAGCAGGATTTATGTAGAACAGGATAGGAAGGTGCGTATGAACATTTCCGGTATTCGCCCGAGCGAAGGCTTTTATTCATACAATTCCATAAGGGTAAACGAGCTTAGAAACAGCCAGATTATGAGTTCGAAGCAGGCAGTGGATGACACAGCTTCACAGCAATCCATTGCTGATGATACGGCTGATTATGAGGCTGCAAGGGCAAGGCAGAGCTTTACCTCGCTTGATTATGCAAATACATATGATTCCAATGCGAGCTATGAGCTTAAGGTGCTGACAGTGATATCAGCACACTTGATGTCACAAAGGCTGTATCCGATTTAGACAAGGATAAGGTATTGCAGCAGTATCAGCGTTTTGTTGGCAGTGCGGATGTCACCGTTATGCAGCAGGCAGCCTTGAATGAACAGATTAACAGGGAGACAGAGAATTTTATACTATGAGTTTTTTATACCCGGGAGAGTACATTGACTCGACATACAGCATAGATTTTGATAAATTATATAAGGAGGGCTACAGGGGCGTTATTTTTGATATCGACAACACCCTTGTGACTCATGGTTCGCCTGCTGATGAGCGGGCGATTGCTTTGTTTAAGCACCTTAAGGAGCTTGGCTTTTCGTGCCTTGTGCTCTCAAACAACAAAGAGCCGCGTGTGAAGAGCTTTGCTAAGCAACTTGGGATAAAGTATATCTACAAAGCAGGAAAGCCCAAGCCATCAGGCTATCGTACAGCAATGGAGAGGCTTGGCACAGATACGAAAAACACTCTTTTTGTGGGAGATCAGATATTTACAGATATCATCGGAGCTAATCTTACGGGTATCAGATCAATACTTGTAGCACCTATTGACCCACATGAGGAGATACAGATTGTGCTCAAGCGCTTTATTGAAAAGCCTGTAATTGCATGCTATAAGCGGCATTTAAAGAAAGCGAATAAATAATTTTTAACTATTAATATAAATTTTTGGAGGCAGATATATTATGAAGATTGCAATCGGAAACGATCACGCAGCAGTTGAGCTTAAAAAGACAATTATGGAGTATGTTGAGAGCATGGGTCACGAGGTGACCAACTTCGGCACAGATTCAAGTGAGAGCTGCAATTACCCGGAGTATGGTGAGAAGGTGGCTAATGCAGTGGCGTCAGGCGAGTTTGACTGCGGAATACTGATATGCGGTACCGGTGTAGGTATCTCAATAGCAGCCAATAAGGTCAACGGAATCCGTGCGGCAGTGTGCTCAGACACAGCCACAGCACGCCTTGTAAAACAGCACAACAATGCCAATATCATAGCCTTTGGTGAGAGGATTGTGGGTGTTGAGCTTGCAAAGGATATTGTAAAGGCTTATCTGACAGCCGAGTTTGAGGGCGGCAGACATGCAAAGAGAGTAGCTATGATATCAGATATCGAGGCAAGAAACTAATATAAAACAAATATAAAACCAATACAAATTCATACAATAGAAAATAAATACTTGAAATGTATTGCTTTTTATTGTAGAATGGACGAATGAGAGAGCTTAGGCTCGCACGATTTAAGGAGGAAGTAACTAATGATTTCAGCAGGAGATTTCAGAAACGGTGTTACTATAGAGTTCGAGGGAAACATCTATCAGATTATCGAATTTCAGCATGTTAAACCAGGAAAAGGTGCAGCATTTGTACGTACAAAGTTAAAGAATATCATCAGTGGTGGTGTTGTTGAGAAGACATTCCGTCCAACAGAGAAATGCCCTACAGCACACATTGATCGTAAGGATATGCAGTATCTTTATGCAGATGATGATTTCTATCATTTCATGGATGTTGAGACATATGACCAGATTGACTTACCAAAGGATGAGGTTGGTGATGCTCTCAAGTTTGTAAAAGAGAACGAGATGTGTAAGGTTTGCTCACACAAGGGCAATGTATTTGCAGTTGAGCCACCACTTTTTGTTGAGCTTACTGTTACAGAGACAGAGCCTGGCTTCAAGGGTGATACAGCAACAGGTGCTACAAAGCCTGCTACAGTTGAGACTGGTGCTACAGTATATGTACCACTTTTTGTTGAGACAGATGATGTTATCAAGATTGATACAAGAACAGGTGAGTACCTTTCACGTGTATAATCTGTAGTTTTATGAGCCTGCACATATTCCGGTATGCTCGGAGTATGTGCAGGCTTTTTTTATTTGTGTGCTGTGTGGCAGGTGAGAATTCCGACAGCAAGCGTCATAAACACGTGTGACACAAGCATAGCCCACAGATATGCGTCTATCCCATGGCGAGGGATGAGAAATACAATCATCAGGATTCTTATCGCACAGGTGAGCAGATTGACGAAGAGCACCTGCTTTGCTTTACCCAGACCGTGCAGTATGCTGCTAAGCATTCCGCTTATGTGCATCAGTGGGCACAGAAAACACAGTCTTCTAAGGAAATATCCACAAAGCTTCGATGAGAAAAGAAAATCCCCTATAAAATCTGAAAGCAGATAGAATATACATGTAAAGATAAGACCGAAGCATAGTCCGAATAAGGCGCAGGAGTTTACGGTTTTAGTGATTTTTGTATCCTTTCCGGCGGCATTCGCTTCAGAAACAGATGGCAGAAGCATCACGCAGGCACAGCTGCAAAGTACACCGGGAAATAAAAGAACGGGAAGAGTGAGACCGGAAATGGTTCCGAATATGTCAAGGGCCAATGCCGGTGAAAGTCCGTATAGCTTAAGAGTTCTTGGGATAAGCACATTTTCGACGGAAGATGAAAAGCTTGCCAATATGTAGTTTAGTGATAAAGGAATGAAAAGCGCAGCCATGCCATAGGCTGTTGTTTTCAGGCTTTTGACGGATATTTTAAAGTATGAGAAATCTTTTTTTATTGTGATAACGGAAAAGACGGTTGCGCTCGCTTCGCCTGCCACGATGCCGTATATAGAGTATACAGGCTTAAAGCAGCTGCCACCGTCAGATAGTATTGCGTATATCAGATAGCAGGTGCCAATGCGTGCGGTCTGCTCAATTAATTGTGTGGCAGCTGGAACGGCTGCTTTTTTCAATCCATAATAGTATCCGTTTATGCAGGAATGGATAGCAGCGGGCAGAATGGAAAAGGACAGCGCCTTGACAAGCTCTGTACAGCGTGGCTCACTTAAAATACAAAGGCTTATGTAGTTGGCATTGGAATACATAATAATTGTGAGTAAAAGAGCAATGGTGGCTGACATAATTATTGCGCAAATGAGTATAATCTGCCTGTTTTGAGGCTTTTCGGCAACAAGCTTTGATGTAGCGGTCTGAAAGCCGTTGCAGCAGAGTGACATGCATACGGACATGAGTGGAATCACAAGCTGATAGAGTCCTAGACCTGTTGAGCCCATGACATTATTAAGAAATATGCGAAAGAAAAATCCCATAAACCGACTGGTTGTACCGGCAAGTGTCAGGAAAATAGTTCCGGTCACAAGTGGATTGGATAAATATTTTTTTACAATCAAAAAATCACCTGTCATATGTTGTCTTAGAAGTATATGTGCTTCCGGGGATATATATGACAGATGATTGTTTTATTGTGTGTCAAACAGCTATTATGCTCTTATATGATAGTTATCGTTATTTTAATTATGTGAGATTAACCCATAAAGTGGCGGATAGCCTTCTACGCCGTCATTTTCGTTTGTGTCGGTGACGTAATCAGCCTGTGCCTTAAGCTCATCGGTTGCATTTCCCATGGCCACGCCGATGTGTGCGGCTTTTACGATAGCCATGTCGTTTTCGGTGTCACCGACAGCCATTGTCTCATTAGCTGCTATATTCAGGATTTGAGCCAGCTTATGAAGTGCCACACCTTTGTCAACGCCAGCTTTTGTGAATTCCAGATTGCCGTAGCCACCGCTTACGAGCGTGATTTCAGGGATTTTTTTCAGGTGCTCAAATACTTCGTCGCGGCAGTAGTAGTTATCATCTGCATCCTTTGGAAAATTGATGGTCATTTTCTGCATATGGTAATTGTTTTCGCGCATCATTTCAGTGATATCGTTCACACGTTTTCTGGTTGTCATGATGTATTCCTTTATAGAAGGAGGCATTTTGAGATCCTTTGCATCCTCGAGACACTTGTACGGAGAATAGCCACAGCCGTTTATGAAGGCATCCATATGAACGCGCTTTGTCATCAGGTAATCGATTATTGAAAACGCTGTCTCATCAGAAAGGCAGTTTTCGTAAAGACATTTTTGGGTGTCAATCTCGTAGATTGCACTTCCGTTTGCAGTGATAGCGTAGCGGATGCCGGTGCCCTTAATTGCCTCAAACGGCAGCCCTCCGAATGGACGGCCGGTGGAGATGACCACATTTATCCCGGCAGCAGTTGCTTCTTTTATAGCTTTTATATTTTCCCTGGATATCTGACTTTGGTTGTTGAAAAGTGTTCCGTCAAGATCTAAAGCGATAAGTTTCATAAGAAATCCTTTCTTTTGTTTGAAAAATATAGTATTTTAGTATATTATTGTGAATAGACTATTGATTTTTGTGTTTTAAAATCGGTTACAATGATAATATAAATTTTCACAAATTTCAAGGATGAAGAGTATATAGCTTTTGCTTTGGAATACTTTACACTGTGGAGTGATTAATAGCTGAAAAGAAAAGGAAACAAAATGACAAGAGAAGAATTCAGAAAATATATCAGAGAAAACATAGTTATCCTGGATGGAGCGACCGGTACAAACCTGATGGCAGCGGGCATGCCTGTAGGTGTGTGTCCGGAGGAATGGGTGATGGAGCATCCGCAGGTGATTCTTGATCTGCAGAGGGCCTATGTCGATAACGGCACGAATATTGTTTACGCACCTACATTTACAGGAAACAGGATTAAGCTTTTAGAATATGGCTTACAGGAGAAAATCAATGAGATAAATACCACGCTTGTTGGCTTGTCAAAGCAGGCTGTCGGAGATAGGGCACTTGTGGCTGCGGATATGACGATGACAGGCAGACAGCTTTTTCCACTCGGGGATCTGATGTTTGAGGAGCTTTTGGAGGTGTACAAGGAGCAGGCGAGGATTCTTGATGCGGCGGGCGCAGATGTTTTTGTGGTTGAGACAATGATGAGTCTTCAGGAGTGCAGAGCGGCAGTGCTTGCTATAAAAGAGGTAAGCGACCTGCCTATTATGGTGACACTCACCTATAACGAGGATGGCAGGACTCTTTTTGGTACACCGCCTGAGACAGCAGTTGTTGTGCTGCAGTCACTTGGAGTGGATGCTATCGGTGTGAACTGCTCGACGGGACCTGCTGAGATGATAGCGCTGGTTGAAAAAATGGCAGAGTACTCTACAGTGCCTCTTATTGCCAAGCCAAATGCAGGCTTCCGGAGCTTGAGGATGGTAAAACTGTATACAAGATGACTCCGGATATGTTTGCCGATGCGATGAGAGGGCTTGTGAAGGCAGGTGCATCCATTGTCGGAGGTTGCTGCGGCACCACACCGGAGCATATACGTGCTCTCACAGAGGCCGTAAAGTCAATGCCTGTTCATAAGCCGCTTGAGCATCATAGAAGAGTGCTTGCATCCGAACGAAAGAATGTAGAGATTGACTTAGATGGCAACTTTACCGTTGTCGGAGAGAGAATCAACCCTACAGGCAAGAAAAAGCTGCAGGCACAGCTTCGTGAGGGAAAGCTTGACCTGGTGCGCCAGATGGCTATGGAGCAGGAGACAAATGGTGCGGGAATACTTGATATAAATATGGGCATGAATGGTATCGATGAGAAGGAGATGATGAAATCGGTTATATATGAGGTTTCATCTACCGTGGACTGCCCGCTTTGTATTGATTCGAGCTATGTGGAGGTAATAGAGGAGGCTCTTAAGATTTATCCTGGAAGGGCTCTCATCAATCTATTTCTCTTGAGACTGAGAAGATGGAAAAGCTTCTGCCTCTTGCGGCAAAATATGGGGCGATGTTCATACTCTTACCACTTTCGGATGCAGGATTGCCGAAGAATGTCGAGGAGAAAAAGCAGATTATAAATACTATTTATGACAAAGCACTTTCGCTTGGAATGGCACATGAGGATATTGTGGTGGATGGACTTGTTGCGACAATAGGTGCAAATCCAAAGGCCGCAATCGAGTGCTATGAGACCATTGCGTACTGCAAGGATGAGAAAAAGCTTCCTACAATATGCGGACTTTCAAATATATCCTTCGGACTGCCTGAGCGTATGTACGTGAACACAGCGTTTCTTACAATGGCCATATGCAAGGGACTCACCATGGCTATTGCCAATCCATCACAGGAGCTTTTGATGAATGCGGCATTTGCATCGGATATGCTGCTCGACAGACCTGACAGCGATATTGCATACATTGAGCGCATGAGCAGGCTTGCGGAGGAAAAGGCAAAATATGAGACTGTTGTTGTGAAAAAGTTGGACAATGATGCGTCTGCTTCAAACGGCACAGGTGCAGCAGGCAGTAAGGATGCGGTATTTCAGGCTGTCTTAAAGGGAAACAAGGCAGTATAATTGATGAAGTAAAGAAAATGCTTTCTGATGGTGCAAAGCCTGACGAGATTATTAATAACAGCCTGATTCCGGCTATTAATGAGGTGGGAGAGCTTTTTAACCAGAAGAAATATTTCCTGCCACAGCTTATCGGCAGTGCAAATACTATGAAGCTTGCTATAGAACATCTGGAGCCGCTGCTTGAAAAGAAGGACTCAGGTGATGATATGCCGACTCTTGTCATTGCAACGGTGGAGGGCGATATCCATGATATAGGAAAGAACCTTGTCGTGCTTATGCTTAAAAACTATGGCTACAACGTGATTGATATGGGAAAGGATGTGCCTTGTGAGGATATTGTCAACAAGGCGATTGAGACGAATGCGGCAGTTATCGGACTGTCAGCTCTTATGACCACCACCATGATGCGCATGAAGGATGTAGTGGAAATATGTAAGGAAAAGGGCTGTAAGAGTAAGGTAGTAATCGGTGGAGCCTGCATTACACAAAGCTTTGCAGACGAGATAGGAGCTGACGGATATTCAAAGGATGCAGCAGAGTGCGTGAAGCTTGTGGAGAGACTTCTGAATAGTTAAAATTTTTTTAAATAAAATGAAAAAAGTTGTTGACAATAAGGTGCCGACTGTATATAATAATCAAGTCGGTTGACGACATGGGATCTTAGCTCAGCTGGGAGAGCATCTGCCTTACAAGCAGAGGGTCACAGGTTCGAGCCCTGTAGGTCCCATCCTTTTAAAGGATATCAATCAATATGGCGAGGTGGCTCAACTGGCTAGAGCGTCCGGTTCATACCCGGGAGGTTGAGAGTTCGAGTCTCTCCCTCGCTACTTGCTAAGACTTGCAGTTGTTGCAGGTCTTTTTCTTTTTTATGATGATTACAGGTGCGTGATATGCAGATAATATGATATACTTATAAATATGATTAAAGGTCAAAAGGTATCATCAATGCATACCTTAGTGACCCGCACTACACCGAGAAAGTAGCAATTTACTGTGAGCCGCAGGCGCAGCAGAAAGGGATAAGCATGATAAGACCTAAAATAGGACTTGACTGGGATGATGTGACAGCCCCATTCAACAGCATAGCCATAGATATGGCAAACAAAAAATATAATATCACCCCACCGCTTGAACTGGAGGATATAGATTCCTGGGAGAATACCGGCAGAGCCTCTGTTATAAAGGAATTTTACCGGGATAATACACTTTACGAGAGGCAGAAGCCTACAGAAGAGACAAAGCGGATGATAAGGAAGCTCATGGATATCGGAGAGGTCTATTTTATCACTGCGGTGGCACCGGGCTTCATGGGAGTGAGGGCGAGCCAGATAATGGAGGCATTTCCTGATTTCCCGACAGAAAATATCATACTTGGCAATGCAAAAAATCTCGTGCAGTTTGATATTATTTTAGATGACGCCATACACAATGTGCTTGAGACACCGGCCACGTATCCCGTGCTCATGAGAAAACCGTGGAATTCAAAAATGACAGGACTTTTATCTGTTAATAATATCACAGAGTTTGTATATCTCGTGGAGCAGATAATAAATGCATCATTATATAGAAATAAAAATATAAAGAATCCGTCAGTTGTGGCGCTTGTCGGACCGTCAGGCTCAGGAAAAACAGCACTCTCAGACAGCCTGTGCGCCATGGAACGGTTTGAGAATCCAAAAACCTACTGTACCAAGCCCGGAGATAAGCACAGGTACCTGACGGAGGATGAGTCAATGCGCAGGATTTCTTTGAAAAGACAAGATACGCAGGAATACAGTATGGTACCAAAATAGAAGATATAGAGGCAGTGCTTGCAAAGGGGCATTTTGTCGTGATGCCGCTTGATATGTGTGGCGCTATTGCATGAAGCGTCATTTTCCTACTGTTATAGTATATGTGGCACGTGACAAGGAGCTCTTAATCCGGGATATCATAGAGCAGGATTACTCGATAGAAGAAAAGACACTGCGTATTCTGTCGATAGATGCAGAGAAACGCAATCGCCAGATATGTGACTATGCGGTAAATAACATGGATGTTGATGCAGCTACGAGGGAGCTTTCTGATATTTTGAAAAATACTTGCTTATAAAATGTATTTATAACAAGCTCTTAGTTATAAGTATTAACACTTTTCCTAGAAAGATGGTATGATATGTTTAGTTCAAGGGAACAGCATCCCGGAATTAAAATTAAAAACAAATAACATTAACATATCATTAATAGGAGGATATTAATATGAGCAAGAAACATTATGCAGACAGAAATTTAAAATTTGAGACATTACAGTTACATGTAGGACAGGAAACACCTGATCCGGTTACAGATGCGAGAGCAGTTCCAATCTACCTTACTTCATCATATGTGTTCCATAACAGTGAGCATGCGGCAGACAGATTCGGACTCAGAGATGCAGGAAATATCTACGGCAGACTGACAAACCCTACAGAGGATGTATTCGAGAGAAGAATTGCAGCACTCGAGGGTGGCGTGGCAGCACTTGCTGTTGGTTCCGGAGCAGCGGCACTCACATATGCTTTCCAGGCAGTAGCACACGCAGGTGACCATATCGTTGCAGCAAAGAATATCTACGGCGGTACATACAATCTCTTGGCACACACACTTCCTGATTACGGAATTGAGGCTACATTCGTAGATCCATTCGATTATGATGGAATCAAGGCTGCCATCAAAGAGAATACAAAAGCTATTGAAATCGAGACACTCGGAAATCCAAACTCAGAGGTAGTAGATATCGAAAAAATTGCAAATATCGCTCATGAGGCAGGAATCCCACTTATCGTAGATAATACCTTTGCTACACCATATCTTGTCCGTCCGATTGAGTATGGTGCTGATATCGTGGTTCACTCAGCAACAAAGTTCATCGGTGGACACGGAACAACAATCGGTGGAGTTATCATTGATAGCGGTAAATTCGACTGGACACAGAATGATAAGTGGCCATGCTTGTAGAGCCAAACGTATCATACCACGGAGTAAGCTTTGCAAAGGATTGCGCACCGGCAGCATTTGCGACATATATCAGGGCAATTTTACTTCGTGATACAGGAGCAACAATTTCGCCTGTTCATTCATTTATCTTCCTTCAGGGACTTGAGACACTTTCGCTTCGTGTGGAGCGTCATGTTGAGAATGCACTCAAGGTGGTTCAGTACTTAAAGGATCAGCCACTCGTAGAGAAGGTTAATCATCCATCTATTTCAGAGGATAAAGAGCAGCAGGAACTTTACAAGAAATACTTCCCTAACGGAGGCGGCTCTATATTTACATTCGAGATTAAGGGTGGAGCAAAAGAAGCACAGAAATTCATCGACAACCTCGAGCTTTTCTCACTGCTTGCAAACGTGGCCGATGTTAAGTCACTTGCTATACATCCGGCTTCAACCACACATTCAGAGTGCAATGAGGCAGAGCTTTTAGACCAGGGCATCAAGCCAAACACAATCCGTCTTTCGATTGGAACAGAGAATGTGGACGATATAATTGAGGATCTTGATGAGGCATTCAAGGCACTTGCAGAGTAAACGGTTTTGTATGATAAATACTCCTTAAACGAATAAATAGTGATCATTATAAAAGGAATCGGAAAATATTAATCCGGTTCCTTTTATTGTACCATGAAATATCATGGATTGGATTTTTTCGCGAACATCTTGACAACCTTTTAACAATTATTGATATTCGAGAAAAATAAGTATATTATAGTCAGTGGTGTGAAACCAGATATAGTTTTAAATAATAAATAATATACATAAAGGAGACATTATCATGTTTGGATTTGGTCAGTTAATCGAAATATTAAAGAAAGACCCAAAGAAAATCGTATTCACAGAGGGAGAGGATCCACGTATCCTTGAGGCAGCTTCGCGTTTACTTGCAAGCAACTTCTTACATCCTATCCTTGTCGGAGATCCTGAGAAGATTAGTGCAAGCGCTGAGAAGAGCGGTTTCAATATCCGTGGAGCAGAGATTATAGATCCTATGAACTTTGACCGTATGGATGAGATGGTTGAATTATTCTGCGAGCTTCGTAAGAGCAAGGGTGTTACACCGGAGCAGGCTAAGGGAATTCTTTCATCAGCTAACTACTTTGGAACAATGCTTGTAAAGATGGGTATCGCAGACGCACTTCTCGGAGGAGCTACATACTCAACAGCAGATACAGTTCGTCCGGCATTACAGCTTATCAAGACAAAGCCTGGCAACACAATTGTATCTTCATGCTTTATCCTTGTTCGTCCATCTGCAACAGGTGAGAATGAGGTGCTTGCAATGAGCGACTGTGCTATAAACATCCATCCTACAGAGGACGAGCTTGTTGAAATCGCAGGAGAATCAGCAGAGTGTGCTAAGATCTTCGGTATCGATCCAAAGCTTGCATTCTTAAGCTACTCAACACTTGGCTCAGGAAAGGGCGAGGATGTTGACAAGATGAGAAACGCAGCTCACAAGGCAAAAGAGAAATATCCAAATCTTCCAATCGAGGGAGAAATCCAGTTTGACGCAGCCGTTGCACCACGTGTAGCCCGCACAAAGTGCCCACAGTCTGAGGTTGCGGGTCATGCAAATACATTTATCTTCCCTGACATCAACGCAGGAAATATCGGATACAAGATTGCACAGAGACTTGGTAATTTCGAAGCATACGGCCCAATCCTTCTTGGACTCAATGCTCCAATCAATGACCTTTCTCGTGGATGTAATGCAGGAGAGGTTTACTCAATGGCTATCATCACTGCAGCACTTGCATAAGACATTTAATGGACTATTCCAATTTTAATAAAGACCGCTCCGGTTTGTCCGGGGCGGTCTTTTATTTGAAAATAGCTTAAAATAATATCTTGGCGCAACAGGAGAAATAAGGTATACTATAATTAAAAAACCAAAATACAGAGCAATGACAGTTGGCAATAACATGAGGTGTTGTATCTGATAGAAAGAGAGACGATATATGAGAGTAGGAATGGGCTATGATGTGCACAAGCTTGTTGAGGGCAGAGATTTGATTTTAGGAGGAGTGAAGGTTCCGCATACACTCGGGCTTTTAGGCCATTCGGATGCCGATGTACTGTTGCATGCGATAATGGATGCACTCTTGGGTGCAGCGGCACTTGGCGATATCGGAAAGCATTTCCCGGATACAGACCCGGCATATGAGGGTATTTCGAGTCTTAAGCTTTTGGAGCATGTGAGAGACCTCATTGCAAAAAAAGGCTATGTGATAGAAAACATAGATGCGACAGTAATTGCACAAAAGCCGAAGCTTCGTCCGTATATTGAGCAGATGGAGCAGAATGTGGCTGATACGCTGCAAATCGCAAAGGAACAGGTAAATATAAAGGCGACGACCGAGGAGTGGCTTGGTTTTACAGGCCGCGAGGAGGGAATTGCATCACAGGCAATCTGCTCACTTACAGGTCTTTATGAGGCAAGTATGCAGGTCGGAGGCGGATGCAGCGGCTGCACCGGCTGTCAGACCGATTGATTTGAATATATAGGGAAAACATGCTAAAATAATAGGATAGTTATAAATCATCCAAAAGGAGATATAAATAATGGAGAACAATTTCAAGTTTTATAATACACTCACAAGACAGATTGATACTGTTGTTCCGCGTGTTGATGGCAAAATCGGCATGTATACATGTGGACCTACAGTTTACCATTTTGCACATATCGGAAATATCCGCTCATACATCATGGAGGATGTGCTCGAGAAGGCACTTCGCTATGTGGGCTATGATGTAAAGCGTGTCATGAATATCACTGATGTGGGACACCTCTCAAGCGACGGAGATACCGGAGAGGACAAGATGCTAAAGGGCGCAAAGCGTGAACACAAGAGCGTCATGGAGGTGGCAAAGGAGTACACAGATGCTTTTTTCAAGGATTTTACAGCCGTACACAACAGGATGCCTGATGTCGTAGAGCCTGCAACCAACTGTATTCCGGAATTCATCCATATGGTGGAGGTGCTTATCGAGAAGGGTTATGCCTATTTTGCAGGAGGCAATGTATATTTCGATACATCAAAGCTTGATGATTATTTTGTGTTCTCTTCAGCTGTAGAGAAGGAACAGCTTCAGGTTGGAGTGCGAGATGATGTCGAGGAGGATGTAAACAAGAAGAATAAAAATGATTTCGTACTCTGGTTTACACAGTCTAAGTTTGAGGACCAGGCTCTTAAATGGGACAGCCCATGGGGCGTTGGATATCCGGGCTGGCATATAGAGTGCTCATGCATCAGCATGAAGCATCTCGGAGAGTACGTGGATATCCACTGTGGCGGTGTGGACAATATTTTCCCACATCACACCAATGAGATTGCACAGTCAGAGAGCTATCTGGGACACGACTGGTGCAAGTACTGGTTCCATGTCAATCACTTAAATGACAGAGCCGGCAAGATGAGCAAGTCGAAGGGTGCAATCCTCACGGTTTCGGTGCTTCAGGAGAAGGGCTACAATCCGCTTGCCTACAGATTCTTCTGCTTACAGTCACACTACAGAAAGCCTCTTGAGTTTTCGTTTGATGCGCTCGACAATGCAGTTGCGGCATACAATAAGATTGCAAAGCGTGTGGCAGAGCTTAAGGATGAGGGTGATATTGATGAGACAGCTTTTGCTGACTTTAAGAAGAAATTTACTGATGCTGTTTCAAATGATCTGAATACATCAATGGCTATAACCATAGTGTATGATGTGCTTAAGGCTGATATCTCAGACAGTACAAAGCTTGCACTTATCGATGACTTTGAGCAGGTACTTGATCTGGGACTTAGGGAATCAGGAAGGGCCTTACTTGAGGCATCGTCATCTGTAGACAGTGAGCTTGAGGCATTTATCAATGATAAAATTACAGAGCGTGCAGCCGCTAAAAAGGCAAAGGATTTTGCGACAGCCGATGCCATAAGAGATGAGCTTCTGGCAAAGGGGGTTGCCATAAAGGATACCAGAGAGGGAGTAAAATGGGAGCTTGTATAGTATGAAGATAGACTCATATATTAAGGAACAGTTTGGAATAAAGGATGTTGATATAAGGACATACTCGCCGCTTACACTTGCATATATCGGTGATGGCATATTTGATATTGTCATCCGCTCAGTTGTGGTGGGAAAGGGCAATACAAAGGCAAATCTGCTTCATAAGCACACAAGTAATATAGTAAAGGCACATACGCAGGCTCTCATGATAGAGGCACTTTTACCTCATCTGACGCAGGAGGAGAGTGATGTGTATCACCGGGGGCGCAATGCCAAGTCGCCTTCCATGGCAAAAAACGCTACAATGGCTGATTACAGGAAGGCTACAGGGCTTGAGGCGGTCATGGGCTATCTTTATCTGAAGGATGATTTTGAGAGGGTTGTTTCACTCACTAAGCTTGGAGTGGAGCTTTTAGGAATTGAAATATAGCACAAAATAAGAGGAAAATATGGATAACAACAATAAAGAAAAATTTCATGAGAATTATATAGAGGGCAGAAATGCTGTGCTAGAGGCTTTCCGTTCGGGAAAGACAATAGACAAGCTTTTTGTGCTTGACGGCTGTCAGGACGGACCAATAAAGTCAATCACAAGAGAGGCCAGAAAGCATGATGCAATCATAAACTATGTTGCAAAGGAAAGACTTGATCAGATGTCTGAGACAGGCAAGCATCAGGGTGTCATTGCAGTTTCGGCAGCATATGAGTATGCCGAGGTTTCGGACATACTGGAAAATGCCGAAAGAAAGGGCGAGCCGCCTTTTATCATCATACTTGACGGTATAGAGGATCCACACAATCTCGGTGCAATAATCCGTACCGCAAACCAGGCGGGAGCACATGGCATTATCATACCGAAAAGGCGTGCAGTGGGACTTACACCTACAGTGGCAAAGACGTCTGCAGGTGCGATAAACTATACACCTGTTGCCAAGGTTACCAATATCTCAAATACCATAAAGGAGCTTAAGGAAAAGGGCATGTGGTTTGTATGTGCTGATATGGGTGGCACTACCATGTATGACTTAAACCTCACAGGTCCTATAGGTCTTGTAATAGGCAATGAGGGTGACGGGGTGAGCAAGCTTGTAAAGGAAAACTGTGATATGACAGCATCTATTCCTATGGTGGGAGATATCGACTCACTGAACGCATCGGTTGCGACAGGCGTGCTTGCATATGAGATAGTCAGACAGAGACTTAAGAGTGGAAAGTAGATTACATGTCGCGGGATGAGTGGTGTGTATTATGAATTGTATATTTATAGAATAGGAAGCATATAGTGGAAGATTACAGCGCATATACGGATGAAGAGCTTATTATGAGGATTCATAATGACAAAAATGACCATGGTGACAACAATGAAATCATGGACTATATATTGGAAAAGTATAAGCCGCTTGTGCGTAAAAAGACGAATGCTCTCTACCTGATAGGCGGTGAGAATGATGACCTTATTCAGGAGGCATGATTGGCCTGTTTAAAGCGGTCAGAGACTATAAGAGCGACAAGGAAGCATCTTTCTACAGCTTTGCACAGCTATGCATCACAAGGCAGCTTAGCTCGGCGCTTGAGGCTTCAAACCGAAAGAAACATATGCCGCTTAACACATATATATCCTTTTCGCAGAGTGACAGTGATGGTACAGAGTTTGAGGAAATGCTGCAAGATGATATTGCAAGTCCTGAGCAGCTTCTCATAGAGAAGGAAAAATTTAAGGAATTTAAGGAACAATTGTGGAATAAACTGAGTAATATGGAGAAAAAAGTGCTACAATTGTATCTGGAAGGAAATAATTATACATCGATAGCGCATATGCTTGGAAAATCAGACAAATCAATTGACAATGCACTATCCCGTATCAGACAAAAGCTAAAAAGAAAGTAGGTGAAGCTTGTTATGGAGTTTTCAAGAATAGGTGAACACACTATAAAATGTGTTATTTCAGAAGAAGAAATATATGATCTGGGATATACAATGGATGAAATTATGAGCAATGGCGAGCGCACCCAGGAATTCATGAACCAGATATTTGACATGGCTTCAGAAGAGTTTGGAACTGATTTTAATTCGGGAATCAAGACTGTGAGAGCAGATTTTTTGGCGGATCACACACTTTCTCTGACATTTTCTGAACATCCTGCTACTGAGGGCATGATGGAGCATCTTAAAGATATCGTTAATGGACTGCTTAATTCGCTGCCGGCTGAGGCTGCAGAGAATGAGAAAAATAAAAAAGGCAGGACAACTGCAAAAAAGCAGGATATGGTGTCTGTTGTAATGTTCATTTTTGAAAAATTTGATGTGGCTGTCAGATTTGCAAAGATGATTAAAGGACTGCCAATGCCATTCTCACAGCTTTTTAAGTTTGAGGGAGAGTACTTTATGAGCATGGATTTATCGGGCTATGATGAGCATGAGCTTGAAAAGATGTCTGTCATAGCAGATGAGTATGCAGATGATATCATTGCAGGGGCTGACAAAAGAGCTTTTCTTATGGAGCATGCAAAGGTTATTCTTGATGACAAGGCTATTGAGAGTCTTGCGCAGCTGTGAAGGTACTGAAAAGTTACAAAAATATAATAAAACAAGGTCTGTCAGCTATACTGACAGACCTTGTTTTGTATGTAAATATTATCCAAGTACTTTTCTGATTGACTCGATAACACGGTCAGCCTGAAATGGCTTAACGATGAAATCCTTGGCACCTGACTGGATAGCGTCAATAACCATAGACTGCTGTCCCATAGCAGAGCACATAACGCATGTAGCGTTTGGGTCAGCTGCTTTAATTTCCTTTAAAGCCTGGATGCCATCCTTATTTGGCATAGTGATGTCAAGTGTTACAAGATCAGGCTTGAGCTCATTGTACTTTGCAACTGCCTCATTTCCGTCAGCAGCCTCGCCTGCAATCTCGAATCCACCCTTTGTAAGGATATCCTTCAGCATCATTCTCATAAATGCTGCATCATCAACTATTAAAATTCTAGCCATGTTGTTAAACCTCCTGTTTGATAATCTGTTTTACTATGCTTATTGGATACAATTGTAAGAGATCACTGTCTATTAAATCTCCAACAGTCAGCCTGAATGTCACCTTGACAATATCTGTTCCGTTACATAACTCTTCCGGTATATCAAAGGTCTTCTGATAACTTGAATTAATAAGCGGAAAGCCTATGTCGGTTGGCTCGTTTAAGAGCGAAGACATTGATGTAGCTATTGTACCACACATCTGGTTCATAGCCTCCGATATGGCAGAAAGTGTGATTTCATCAAGTGTCATATCAGAAACATTACTTCCGTCGCCTCCCATCATGAGATTGGCAATAACCAATGCATCATTTAATTTTATAATAAGTAGGTTGGTTCCGTCAAGTCCTTTTGTGTAAGGAACCTTAATTAAAATTCGATCATCGTGATCGAGAGCATCCTCTTTTTTCAAAACCTCTACAATCGGAGTCGTAATATTTGTTGGTTTCTGTAGAATCATGCTCAGTGTTGTGGCTGCATTGCCTATGCAGATATTGGCTACTTCGCCTATGATATCGGCATTTTCCCGAGATATATTTTGCATTATTTTATCCTCCATATAGCTGTGGTACCTATTTCCTAACATATATTATATCAGAGTTTTCAAAAATATCAAAGGAAATGTTTAAATTTTTAAAATTTATGTTAAAATAGTTTCAAAAGGAGATTACGATATGGGTGAAACAGAATATTCAGAAGCATTAAAACAGGGAAAAAAAGAATACAGGGCAAGGATAGCTAAAGGACAGTTTCCTTATCTGCCAGTACTTGATGAAATCTTATCAGAGGCAGATATTAAGACAGAGCAGTATATGGGGCTGGTCCAGGTGCCTTTGGATTTCGTTGTAGGAACAAGCACCATGGGCAGGACATATTCATTTGCGGCAAACTTTATGCCGATATTGGACGAGGAAACCGAATTTGCAGTGAAGTGGTCTAATCTGTCAGATGCACAGATGAATGAGGGAATCAGAGATCCAATCAAGGCATTTGAGTACATGAACAGGTATTATGTGCTTGAGGGCAATAAGAGGGTCAGTGTACTCAAGTACTTCAACGCCGTTTCGATTCCTGCAATTGTGACCAGAAAGATTCCAAAGCTGTCGGATGATTATGATGTGAGGCTTTATTATGAGTATATGAAGTTCAATGAAATCACGGGGCTTTGCTCGGTGGAGTTTACGAAGCTGGGCAATGCTGATAAGCTTCTTTCGCTTGTTGGAAAAGAGGGCAGATGGGATGATGAGACCAAGGAAAAATTTGCCAAGGTAATGTTTGATTTTTCAAAGGTCTATAATTTCCGCGGTGGTGACAGGCTGGACATCAAGCTTGGGGATGCTATTACCGTATTTATGGAGGTCTTTGGCATGGATGCCATGCTTGAGATGTCTGAGAATGATTACAACAAAAACGTCATCAATACATGGAAGGAGTTTGCGGCAGAAGGGGAAAAGCACAAGATAAATCTGGTGCTGGATCCGAAAAAGGTACAGACAAAAAAGAGTCTGTTAAACTATCTTATTCCTCAGACTCAAAAGAAGCTCAAGGTAGTATTTTTGTATCCAAGAGAGCCGAAGACATCTGCATGGCTGTATTCGCATGAGCTTGGGCGTATGTATCTTGATGAAACCTTTTCAGACAAGCTGGAGACAGAATATGTGGCAGGTGTAGATGAGAACAATGTGGAGCAGGTGCTTGAAGATATCATAAAGTCCGGTGCCGATATAGTTTTTTGTGTGGGACCGCAGATGATGCCAAACAGCTTAAAGGTGGCTGTTGAGCATCCAGAGGTTATATACTCAACTGTTCGCTGAATGCGCCTCATCCTTATATCAGAACATACTATGGACGTATGTATGAGGCAAAGTTTCTCGCAGGAATGATAGCAGGAGCTGTCACAGACAATGAAAGGGTTGCATATATTGCAGACTACCCGATATATGGCATGATTGCCAATATCAACGCGTTTGCTCTGGGAGTTGCAAGTGTGAATCCAAGGGCAAAGGTATATCTGGCATGGTCAAAGACAAAGGATTATGACAGGGATAAATTCCTTGAAGAAAATGACCTGCATTATGTGTCGGATCAGGATATTATTACTCCGAATGACGCGTCCAGATATTTTGGTCTGTACAAGCTGCAGGATGGACAGGCATTAAACCTTGCCATGCCTATATGGAACTGGGGAGTGTTTTATGAGAAGCTTTTGCAGAGCGTACTGGCAGGCTCCTACAAGGCTGAAGGACAGGAGCAGGTTAAGGCACTTAATTACTGGTGGGGCATGTCTGCCGGTGTTATTGACCTGATTTGTTCAAAGCATGTACCTTATGGAGTGAAAAGGCTTGCGGATCATTTAAAGAGCGATATCACAAAGGGTGAGATTGTGCCGTTCTTTGGACAGATATATAATCAGAAGGGCGAGCTTAAAAACAAAGGTGAGCACGAGATGAAACCGTCTGATATCATGAAAATGGACTGGCTTGTAGATAATGTTGTAGGTAGTATTCCGCCTATGAGTGAGTTTGTTGACAATGCAAAGACGGTGGTTGAACTAAAGGGTGTAGAGGAAAATAAACTGTAATGAAGATACTATTCTTAGCTGATGAAGAGTCGAAAATGTACTGGGAATACTTTAAGAAAGAGGATTTTAAAGGAATTGATATTATTGTATCATGTGGAGACTTAAACCCGAGCTATCTGTCCTTTCTGACAACGATGGTTGGAGTCCCTCTTTTGTATGTGCATGGCAATCACGATGACAAATACAATGTAAAGCCGCCGGAAGGCTGCATATGCATTGAGGATGAGATTTACGAATATGAGGGTGTACGGTTTCTTGGCCTGGGAGGCTCAAACCGCTATAAACCGGGAAAAAATCAGTATACTCAGAAGGAGATGACAAAGCGTGTTAAGAAGCTGTGGTGGAAGCTTAAACGTAAAAACGGCTTTGATGTGCTTGTCACTCATTCGCCGGCAAAGGGACTGCATGATGGTGAGGATACATGTCATACAGGCTTTGATGTGTTTAACAGGCTTATTGAGCAGTATAAGCCAAGGTATTTTGTGCATGGACATGTTCATATGAGTTACGGCAGGCAGTTTGTCAGGCTTGACAAGGTGGGAGAAACTACTGTTATCAATGCGTACGAGAAATATATTGTTGAAATATAGAATATTTCTGCCCGATTAAGAGTTTGTTTGTAAATATTTACCAAATTTAAGAAAATATTTATCACATGGCTATATTTAGGACACAATTAAGTGTTACTATAATATCATCAAAAGGAGCTGTTGTATTTCAACTATGTGTTGGGGTACACTCAGTTCCGACTAAAAATTATTCATGTGCACAGAATTGACGTCGCATATGCTTTTCCTCATATACATTGAATGCCACAGGCTTTATGTCTGTGGCATTCAATATATAAAATAACTAAATTGGGAAATTCTTAGGAAAACCACTTTTAAAACACAAATCTGATTTGAAAAAGTGAAGTACAAAAAATCCCCGAAACTCTTGATTTTACTGGAAAATTTTGAGTTTCGGGGATTTCTATAAATAAGCTGATGACGGGAATTGAACCCGTGACCCCTTCCTTACCAAGGAAGTGCTCTACCTCTGAGCCACATCAGCAACTATCAACTTGTTAAGTTTACTATATACATCAGCATTTGTCAAGCCACTTTGAATTAAAATATAATTTTATGTGAGTCAGAATACAATTTATTATGAATTATAGTATGCCATAACCTTTGCTACATAGTTCTGAGTTTCTTTAAATGGCGGAATGCCGCCATATTTGGCTACGTTGCCGGAGCCTGCATTGTAGGCAGCTAAGGCCAGTGATTTGTCACCGTTATACTGGGTGAGCTTTTCACTTATGTACCTGGCGCCACCCATGATATTCTGGTATGGGTCGTAGGCGTTTGTGACACCAAGTGAGGCAGCGGTCTGTGGCATGAGCTGCATGATACCCATGGCACCTGAACGGCTGGTGCACTCTGTGGAGAAGTCAGACTCGCACTTGGCGATAGCCTTAAGAAATTTGGCATCCACACCGTATTTTGAGGCAGCCTCATTAAAAATTGCATCAAGATCGGCAGAACATGACAAACCGGAAGCTTCAAGCTTTACAGAGCCTCTGTTTATTGCTGGAGAACCGGAATAAGCAGCTGTATTATTAACTGCGGCAGAAGGAGAAACTGTATTACGGCAAAGCTCGATATTTATACCATTTTGATCAAAGAACCTCTGTACAAGTGACATATCAACTGAGCCACCGTTACTTTGGGCAATCAGTCTGTCAATGGCAACAGCAGCTTCAGCCATTTTTGCATCGTCAAGCACCTGATCAAAATCAGTACCGGTGCTATTGACAGCGGAGCTGATTTTGGAAGTAATGTTATCACCGGTTACAGCAGCCTGACCGGTAGTTATATTATTTTTTTGTGTATTATCAATATACTGAAGTACTTTAATGTTCATTTTCCTGTTTCCCATTGTATCTTAATTTAAATAGTTATATCAGTTTTGAATAGTTATATCAGCTATACTTAAAAAAGTAAAGACATTTACCTAATGAGAAATTATACCATAAAAATTCTTGAAAATATACCCATTTTGTTGTAGCATATGTTTTAGTACACTTTACTATGTAAAAGTTAGGAGATAAACATGAAAAAGACACCATTTGTGACAAAACAACAGGTAGAGGAGATTGTTAAAAAATTCCCTACACCATTTCATTTATATGACGAGGCTGGCATCCGTGCCAACGCGCAGGCTGTAAAGGATGCATTTGCATGGAATCCGGGTTTTAGAGAGTATTTTGCTGTAAAGGCTACTCCAAACCCATATCTGCTCAAGATTTTAAAGGATTATGACATGGGCTGTGACTGCTCATCATACACAGAGCTTATGCTTGCAAAGTCATGCGGCTTCGACGGAGAGCATATCATGTTTTCATCAAATGATACACCGGCAGAGGAATTTGCATATGCAGACAAGCTTGGAGCTATCATCAATCTCGATGATTTCACACATATTGATTTTTTGGAGGAAACAATCGGACATATTCCGGAGACAATAAGCTGCAGATATAATCCGGGCGGAGTGTTCACACTGTCAAACGGTATCATGGACAATCCGGGAGACTCCAAGTATGGCATGACAAAGGAACAGCTTTTTGAAGCATTCAAATTCTTAAGTCAAAAGGTGCTAAATACTTTGGCGTGCATGCATTCCTGGCAAGCAATACAGTAACCAACGAGTATTATCCACAGCTTGCAAAGGAGCTTTTTGAGCTGGTTGTTGAGCTTAAAAATGAGACCGGCTGCGATATTAGATTTGTAAATCTTTCAGGTGGAGTTGGCGTGCTTATAAGCCGGATCAGACACCAAACGATATATCAGTTATCGGCGCCGGTGTACATAAGGTGTACGATGAGGTTTTGGTACCGGCAGGAATGGGCGATGTGGCTATTTACACAGAGATGGGACGTTTTATGATGGCTCCTTATGGCTGTCTTGTGACAAAGGCTATCCATGAGAAGCATATCTACAAGGAGTATATAGGAGTAGATGCGTGTGCGGCAAACCTTATGAGGCCGGCTATTTACGGCTCATATCATCATATCACCGTGCTCGGCAAGGAGGATGCTCCTTGTGACCATACATATGATGTGGTAGGCTCACTCTGTGAGAACTGTGATAAGTTTGCAATTGACAGACAGCTTCCGAAGATTGATATGGGAGACTATCTGGTAATCCATGATACAGGAGCACACGGCTTCTCGATGGGCTACAATTATAACGGACGACTTCGCTCAGCAGAGATACTGCTCGAAAGCAATGGAGAGGCAAAACTCATCAGAAGAGCAGAAACTCCGGCAGACTACTTTGCAACCTTTGACTGCTTTGATGATATTAAAATAACAGAGTAAACTGCTAGCGCACCTTGCAGAGCACGTGTCCGAATTTTATCCATTTGCTCATATCATCAACGTTATCGCTGTCGACATAAAAGGTCTCACCGTAATTGTTGATTGGTGTGAGCTCACATGGGGTTTTCTGGTGGAGTTTTCTGATGTATGCACGCTTGTTCTGTGCGTTGATAAAGATACCGGTATCGCCGTCGCGGATTGGGTTTCGACTGATTAGAAGTATATCGCCTTTATTATATACAGGATGTAGATGATTGCTTGTGATGCGGATTCCGATGTGAAGGGCATCACCGAAGGCTTTTCTGTAATTTGAAACATCAAGCTTTTCAACGTTGTAGGAGTCAAAAATCATGCCGTCGGTCATATTGCCTGTCGGGATGAGGACGGAAATCAGATCCTCCTTATGACTGCTTTCATCCTTGTAGGCAGACAGCGCAAGCTCAGTGTCTATAATCGAGTCTATAAGTATGCGCTGGCTTTTGGAAAGCTTTTTGATGCGCTTTGCAAGGTTTATTACATCATCATTGAAGCCTGTTAGTTCGCAGGAAAACCGTCCTGTCAGCTTGTATATCCGGTAAGCGGTGTAGATGTCTATACGAGAGGATTCTCCGTTTGCTATTCGCTTGTAGGTGGAGAGTGACATATCAAGTGCTTTTGCAAACTGTGCCTGGGACATACCAAGCTTTATGCGTTCGCGCTCAATATTTGTCGATATGTTGTTTGCTATTTCAAGTCGGTTCATTTATGAGCTAATCTCCCTTCTTTTTAAAAAAATAAACTCCAAATTTGGTCAAGTATTGACATGCACAATAAACTATAATGGTTATTGTTGAAACATAAATAAATATATAAGAAACGTCAATTACTGTCAAATAAGAATGTTTGTTATATAAAAAGGGAGGTGTCCTGAAACTTAATTAGTGTAAGCTGAATGCAGCTTACACTTTTTTTATTTAAACAAATGCAGCTTTATTTATAATAAATATCAAAAAAATTTTTTGAAATAAATGTGTCTGAGGCATTGATTAGAGCACCGCTAATTGGTACAATGTTTTATTATATACAAAAGAGCAGGTGAATATATGTCGCTAAGTTTCAGAAAGTGGCGGGAAATGGCGCTGACTGAGTACCCGGTAGTGAGTGATAAGTACTACAAGAAGGTGTACGAAAACATAGCACAGATCCGCAGACAGGGGAGAGTATACTTGTACAGCTTACATTGCAGGGAGTTTTGGATAAGTGCGAGGGTACTGATTTTGAGGAGCCAATCAGAAAGTGCATTATGAAGTGTGTATACACGGGCTGTAAGCTTGAAAAGGAAATAAATAAGGTGATGAATCAGTATTACGAGGTCTAGATATAAATGAATGATATAGCAATTGATAAAGAACACTTACATTATTTGGAACAGCTGTCGGAGATGTATCCGACAATAGGCAAGGCATCATCTGAGATTATCAATCTGCAGGCTATTTTAAACCTGCCAAAGGGCACAGAGCACTTTGTATCTGATGTGCATGGTGAGTATGAAGCCTTTTCCCATGTGCTGAAAAATGGTTCCGGGGCTGTAAGAAAGAAGATAGATGATGTATTTGGTCTGGCGATGAACAAGGCTGACAAGGCTGCGCTTGCCACATTAATCTACTACCCAAGGGAAAAGATGGAGCTTATTAAGCAGGACGAGCCGGATATGGATTCGTGGTATAAGACGACTCTTTATAAGCTGATAGAGGTGTGCAAGACCGTTTCATCAAAGTATACGCGCTCCAAGGTGAGAAAAGCTTTGCCGGAGGAGTATGCATATGTTATAGAGGAGCTCATCACAGAAAAGCCGGAGGTGTTAAACAAGGAGGCTTACTACGAGTCAATCATCAATACAACAGTGGAGCTGGGCACTGCGGAGGAGTTATAGTGGTGCTTTCCGAGCTTATTCAGAGACTTGCTGTTGACCATCTGCATGTGCTTGGCGATATATACGACAGGGGAGCGGGGCCACATCTGATAATGGACAGACTGTGCAGATATCACTCGCTGGATATACAGTGGGGCAATCACGATATTATCTGGATGGGGGCAGCCGCAGGAAATCCTGCATGTATTGCAACTGTTGTCAGAAACAGTATCAGATATGGTAATCTGGACGTGGTCGAGGAGGGCTATGGCATAAATATGCTTCCGCTTGCTACGTTTGCACTGAAGGCTTACAAGGATGACCCATGTGCCAGATTTGTGTTTAAGGTGGCTCCAAGTGGCGCAGATAATATGGAGAGTGATCTGATAAAAAAGATGCACAAGGCCATTGCCATCATACGTTTCAAGCTGGAGGGACAGCTCATTAAGAAGTGCCTGAGTATGGCATGAAGGAACGATTGCTTTTGGAACATATTGATTATGAACAGGGCACTATAGAGCTTGAGGGCAGAACTTATAAGCTTCTTGATACAAGCTTTCCGACAATTGATCCGGCTGATCCTTACAGGCTGACAGAGGGGGAAGAGGAAGTCATACAGAGGCTCAGGAGCTCGTTTATTCATTGCGAGAAGCTTAAAAACCACGTTGGGCTGCTGCTTAAAAGAGGCAGCATGTACAAGGTATATAATGGCAATCTGCTTTTCCACGGATGCATCCCGATGGAGGAGGACGGAAGCTTCGCAAAGGTAAATATCTACGGTAAAGAGTATAGCGGCAAAGCTTTGTTTGATATACTGGAGACTTACGTCAGAAAGGCTTTTTTCTCGGATGACAGGCTGGAAAGACAAAAGGGCAGCGATATCATGTGGTACATATGGACAGCACCATATTCTCCGCTTTATGGCAGAAATAAGATGGCTACGTTTGAGAGATATTTTATAGATGACGATGACATGAAAATAGAAAAGAAAAACTTTTATTATGAGTATATAAACAAGCCTGAGTGTGCGCAGCGTATACTCGAGGAGTTTGGTTTGCATGATAAAAGAGACCATATCATAAACGGACATGTTCCTGTTCACAGATTAAGAGGTGAAAGCCCTGTGAAGTGCGACGGCAGAGTGATAGTCATAGATGGTGGTTTTTCAAAGGCGTACCGCAGGCGGACAGGCATCGCGGGATATACCTTGATTTACAATTCATATGGGCTGACATTGACAGCACATGAGCCGTTTGAATCACCGGAGACGGCAGTAAGGGATGAGAGGGATATCGTATCAAGGCGTGAGGCTGTAGAGGTACTTGATAAGAGAATACTTGTCGGAGATACGGATGCCGGAATAAAGATGAAGGAAAAGATAGCTGATCTAAAGCATCTCATTGCGGCATATCGTTCGGGTGAGATTGCAGAGCGCGATGATTAGAAAGAGTGAATATGATGTATGTAGTTGATGGGTTTGAGTTTCAGACAAAGGAAGAGGCAAGGCAGGCTAAAAAGGAAAGTGACGGAATACGATATATAAAGGAGCAGACTGATATGTCAGACCCGGATACGGTATACAAGCTGTATTTAAGGCTTAACAAGCCGGGATATTTTTATACCCAGGTCGGTGTAGCGTTTCTCATTGAGCTGCAGGAATATCTGCATACGATTCCCTATATCAAGAATGAGGATATCCGTCCGATTTATATTCCTGAGGATAAAAAAGCGGTTGTCGAGGTAAAAAAACAGACGGAAGGCTATAAGAAAAAGTTCCATGTGGCATTGTTTTTTACTATTGTATTATCGGCTGCCATAGCTGTTATGTTTGGCATCACATATGTGAGTGGACACAGTCCGTATGTGGTGGACTACGAGAATGAGCTGATAGACAAATATGAAAACTGGCAGAAGGAGCTTGAAAAAAGGGAAAAGGCAGTAGAAGAGAGGGAAAAAGCACTGGATGAAAGGCAGGATGCAACAGAGTGGACAAAATAAAGATACTGGTGGTAGATGACGAGAGCAGGATGAGAAAGCTCGTGCATGATTTCCTTGCAAGGGAAGGGTACGAGGTACTTGAGGCCGGAGACGGCGAGGAGGCACTTGATATATTTTATCAGCAGAAGGACATAGCACTGCTGGTGCTCGATATAATGATGCCAAGGATAAATGGCTTTGAGGTATGCCGTGAAATCAGACAGACTTCAAAGGTGCCGATTATTATGCTTACAGCTAAGGGCGATGAGCGTGATGAATTAAACGGCTTTGATATTGGTGCTGATGAGTACATTTCAAAGCCATTTTCTCCAAAGATACTGGTGGCCAGGGTAAATGCTCTCCTTCGCAGGGCGAATAAACTGGGCAAGGAGGCAGTAATAAGCGAGGCCGGTGGTATTGTCATGGACAAGACGGCACACACTGTAGCTATTGATGGCAGGGATATTGAACTTTCGGTAAAGGAATTTGAGCTTTTGGATTACTTTATGAACAATCAGGGGATTGCGCTTACCAGGGAGCGCATACTTGACAGTGTGTGGAGCTATGATTATTTTGGCGATGCGAGGACTATTGATACACATGTGAAGAAATTAAGAAGCAAGATGGGTGCTAAAGGCGACTATATAAAGACTGTCTGGGGTGTGGGATATAAGTTCGAGATACAGTAAGTGTTAAGCTTAGGACTAATGGATTCGGGATAAGAGGTGTCACCATGAAAAAGAAAAAAACGCTATCCACGCAGCTTACGCTTGTGATTTCATTCATTGTACTTCTGATAGTAGGCGTGTTCTGGATGGCTAATAACACACTGCTGGAAAAGTATTATGTATTTAACAAGGAAAAAGAGATGCTTGCTGTATACAAAATGGTGGACCTGGCTGCAAAAAATGACAAACTTTCAGATGATACGTTTGCTGTAGCATTTGAAAAGAAATGCGTTGGCGCTAATATAGATGCGGTTGTGTTCAACAAATACGGTAAGGTCATCATTGAGGGAACTACTGACAATCAGGAAATATTCCAGCTGCTTTTGGAGGCGAGCATGTCTCGTATTCGGCAGACTACAACAACCTGAATATGACAAGGCAGAAGGATAAAAGGCTGGGGACAGAGTATATTATCATAAATAACAGACTGATTGACGGTAACTTTGTATACATGAAGACACCGCTTGAGAGCATTAAGGAGAGCGTGTCCATATCGAACCGCTTTTTTGCAATAGGTGGAGTGGCTGCTATTGTTGTGGGAGTGTTTATGGCATATATTGTTGCTCGCAACATGACCAGGCCGATAAGAAATATGACTGAGCTGTCGACAAGGATGGCGAAGCTTGATTTTGATGCGAAGTACATTGATACGGAAAACAGTGCAAAGGAGCTTTATGTGCTTGGTGAGCATATGAATGAGCTGTCGCAGACACTTGAGCAGACCATCACAAGACTAAAGGTGGCAAACAATGAATTACAGCGTGATATAAAGAAAAAAGAAGAGATTGATGAGATGAGAAAGGAGTTTTTGTCAAATGTGTCACATGAGTTAAAAACTCCGCTTGCTCTGATCTCAGGCTATGCTGAGGGGCTCAAAGAGGTCGTAAATGACGATGATGAGAGCCGTAACTTCTACTGTGATGTCATCATGGACGAGACTGACAAGATGAACCGTATGGTTATGAAGCTTTTATCTCTCAATCATCTGGAGGATGGCAGTGATGTGCTTGAGATGACAAGGTTTGATCTGACACCGCTTGTCAGAGGGGTTATAGACTCATCTAAGCTTCTGGCACAGAAAAATGAGGCTGCAATTGAGTTTGACCGCACCGATTCCGTATATGTGAGCGGTGATATATACAAGATTGAAGAGGTTGTGACAAACTATATCAGCAATGCGATAAATCACTGCACAAGAGGTGGTACTATCACTGTATCATACAGCATGTACAGCGACCGTGTGAGGGTCAGCGTGTTTAACACGGGAGAGCCGATACCTGATAAGGATATAGAAAATATATGGAATAAGTTCTATAAGGTGGACAAGGCCAGAACAAGGGAATATGGCGGAAGCGGCATAGGACTGTCTATAGTAAAGGCCATTATGGAACTGCATCACAGAGGGTATGGTGTCATAAATCACAAGGATGGTGTAGAATTCTGGTTTGAACTTGAGTTATTTATTGCAAACAATGAATAAATGTGTTACTATATGTATTATTAGGATAAAAGTCATAGAATAAGAACGGGTTTATTGCAATGATGGGAAGAAATATAAAAATGGCAGCTGTGGCATTTACAGCAATTATAACGTTGACAGGCTGCGGAACAAAATTATATGATATGACTGATGCGGAACAAGGCCTTATCGCTAATTATTCAGCATATGTTGTTGCAAAACACAATATATACCAGCAGGATGGCATGACTGACGCTACGGAGAACCGTGGGGATATGGAGGATGCTGAGGACACTGAAAAAGTGGACGATGCGTCACCTGATAATTCACCTTCGCAGGATAATAAGACATCTGAAGCCGGAAATGATAAGAGCAGCAATTCGCAGAAAGAGCCTTCTGCCACGCAGGAAAAGAAGGTGTCACTTGCCGAGGCAACAGGCTACGGCAGCCTTGAAATTACATATGATGGAGTAAACGAGTCAGATGTGTACAATGAGGGCTCATACTATTCTATGACGGCAGGAAGCGGTAATACTTTTGCGGTTATGAAATTCACTCTTAAAAATCCGACAGACGAGGATATAAATGTTGATATGTTTGGCAATGCCAGGACATATAAGGCTACTTTCCCCGATGGAAAGGAATACACGGCTGAGGCACATTCCTTACATATTCCCTTAATACTTTTCAGGGAACCGTAAAGGCGCATGATGCGGTTGATGTGGTGCTGCTTTTCAAGATACCTCAGGGTACAGCATGTGACAATATTAAGATGTCGGTTATAAAAGATAACGAAAAAAGTTTGATTGAATTATAAAACATATGATATACTTAGATTACTAAGAGGCGGAGGTTGTATTATGGATACGAACATATTATTGGAGTCAGGAACAAACGAGCTTGAAGTGCTTGAATTCACGTTGGGAGACAATCATTACGGAATCAATGTTGCAAAGATCAGAGAGATTTTGCAATATATGCCGGTCACTCCTGTTCCGAATACTCATCCGAGTGTTGAGGGAATATTTATGCCACGTGACACAATGATTACGGTTATTAATTTAAAGAATTGTCTTAATCTGCCACAGACGGATGAAAAGGGCTTATTTATCATTACGAATTTTAACAAACTCAATGTGGCATTTCATGTAGATCAGGTTATCGGTATACACCGTGTATCGTGGGAGAATATCATAAAGCCTGACGAGACACTGACGGGCGAGCATGGCAGCACTGCTACAGGTGTTATCAAAATGGATGACAGGCTTATAGTTATCCTTGATTTTGAGGCTATAGTTGCTTCTATTAGTCCGCAGACAGGACTTAGGGTTAATGATATCGATGAGATGGAGGCAAGAGATAGGAGTGATGCTACAATTCTTATCGCAGAGGATTCGGCTTTATTGTCAAAGCTCATCACTGAGTGCCTTAAGAAGTCGGGATATACCAATCTCATAGTGGAAGAGAATGGACAGGAGGCCTGGGATGTGATAAAGGATATGCAGGCAAAGGGCGATATTACAAAGCATCTTGACTGCATTATAACTGATATTGAGATGCCGCTCATGGATGGACACAGACTCACAAAGCTTGTAAAATCAGATGCAGAGCTTAGAGATATACCGGTTATCATATTCTCTTCACTGGTAAATGAAGAGATGAGGAAAAAGGGTGAACAGCTTGGAGCAGACGCACAGCTTACAAAGCCTGAAATCGGAAAGCTTGTAGAGGCGATTGACAAGCTGCTTGATAAAGCATAATATATTTAGATACAAGGGGGTGTGGCTTGTTTAGCTGCACCCTTTAATGGATTATAGATGGAGAATACTAATGAGCGATAAATCGACAGAAAACTATCTGGACAATTTGCTGGATTCAATGAACAAACTGCAGGATACAGATACGAATATGTCTGAGGCTGATCAGGATGAATTCCTCAAAAAGTTTGAGGACGAGCTTGAAAACGAGACATATGATGAGTATCTGTCGAGCTTTGAAAAGGAACTTGAGAGGGAAAATGAGCAGGCCAAGGGTCAGGCTCTTAATGTACAGACTCCGGCTCCTGATGACAAGGATGCTTCACTTGATGATATGCTCACTGAGTTTGACCGCAGGATGAAGGAACAGGAGACTCAGGGAGATAAACAGGAAAACAAAGCAGACGATAATCTAAGCGATGCGGTATTTAATTTTACACCGGCAGATTCTGGGATAGAGATGATGGATGCAAACATGCCGGAAATGGCTGAGAATCCCAAACAGGAGGAGACTCCGGATAGTATAATAACAAATGAACCTCAGATGGTTGAAGAAATAGGAGAGCCGGACCTGGCAGGAAATGCATCAAAGGATATACTTGACATACTCGATAGTGATGGTCTGGATAATATCGGTGATCTGCTTGAAGGAAAACCGGTGAGACAGGGAATGATATAGATGATTATGCAAGCCGTCAGATGAAGGCACATGAGATGACTGATGGAGAGCTTGATGCGCAAGGTACGGAAAAAAGAGCCTTTTTAAAAAAATAATATCATTTTTTACAAAAGAGCCACAGTCAGATGACGTTACAGATACACAGGGCATGGCGGATGGCACAGAAACTGACGCACAGATGCTCTCGGATGAAAATAAACAGATACTTGAAGCGCTGGATGCTAACGGAGAGCCAAACAAAGCATCGGATAAGCCAAAGAAGGGCAAAAAGCCTAAAAAAGAAAAGAAGCCAAAAAAACCTAAAAAAGAAAAAAAGCCAAAGGCTCCAAAGGAAAAGAAGGAGCGCATTGGATGGGAGAAGGGACCTAAGCTTCCTAAGGGACCTGTTATAGTAATCTGGGTATTTGTTATGTCGATAGTTGTGTTTGTTCTCATATGCACCTTTTTGCTCGGAAACAACTCCAAAGTGACTGATGCTCAGAATACGTACAATCAGGCAATAGCTGATCTGGGACAGAATAAAGCAGATTCAATAGAGCTGTATACAAAGGCATACAGCAGGCTGAGTGGCTTGAAGCTTTCGGGTGAAGATAAGCAGTTGTACGATAAGCTGTCGGTGCTTGCTGCAGTGTCAGGCAAGTATGATGCCTATAAGAGCTTTAGCGATTCAGGCTATGTAACCATGGCAGCGGATTCCTTAGTATGTGCGGCAGGACGATGTGCTGTAAATGCAGACAATGCAAAGGAATACGGATGTGAGCTGCAGCTTGAGCAGCTTAAAAACATTATTTCTGATACTCTGAGCAGTCAGTATGGCTTATCATATGATGATGCCATTGCTTTGTATAATATAGATGATAGAGATGATTATACACTGGCACTGACACAGAAATTAAATGAATTAGGCATTAAAGAGGAGACTAAATGATATGATAGCAATCATCGATTATGGAGCAGGCAACCTGAGAAGTGTGGAAAAGGCTCTTACAGCTATAGGAGAGGAGAGTATAGTGACCAGAGACAGGCATGAGATTTTAAATGCCGACAAGGTAATACTTCCTGGAGTAGGAGCTTTTGGAGATGCAATGGATTCACTTAAAAAATATGAGCTGGACAAGGTGATTCACGAGGTTTGTGACATGGACAAGCCATTTCTTGGCATATGCCTGGGTCTTCAGCTATTATTTGAGGGAAGTGATGAGAGCCAGGGCGTTGAGGGGCTTCATGTGCTTGACGGACAGATACTTCGCATACCTGATAAGGAAGGACTTAAAATACCTCACATAGGCTGGAATTCACTTGATTTACAGAACAATGGAAGGCTGTTTAAAGGTCTTTCACAGCATCCGTATGTATATTTTGTGCATTCGTACTATCTGAAAGCCACTGATGAAGCAATTGTCACAGCAACGACAGAGTACAGCACACACATTCATGCGTCTGTAGAGAAAAACAATGTGTTCGCCTGCCAGTTCCATCCGGAAAAAAGCAGCACAGTCGGACTTTCGATACTTAAAAATTTTGCAGGGATAGGGGAGGCATAATATGTTTACAAAGAGAATAATCCCATGTCTGGATGTGAATAATGGACGTGTTGTGAAGGGCATAAACTTTGTCAATTTAAGAGATGCAGGTGACCCGGTTGAGATTGCGGCTGCTTATGATAAGGCAGGTGCAGATGAGGTGGTTTTTCTGGATATAACAGCGTCAAGCGACAACAGAAATACTGTTGTGGATATGGTCAGAAAGGTCGCTGAAAAGGTGTTTATACCGTTCACGGTGGGTGGTGGCATCAGAACAGTCGATGATTTTAAGGCACTGCTTAGAGAAGGGGCGGACAAGATTTCAATAAATTCAAGTGCTATAAATACTCCTCGGCTCATAAGTGATGCGGCTGACAAGTTTGGCAGTCAGTGTGTGGTTGTGGCAATCGATGCAAGACGTCGTGCTGACGGAAGCGGCTGGAATGTATACAAGAACGGAGGGCGCATAGATACAGGTCTTGATGCCATTGAATGGGCTGTTAAGGCAAATGAGCTTGGAGCGGGAGAAATCCTTCTCACAAGCATGGATTGTGACGGCACAAAGGATGGCTACGATATCGAGCTTACAAGGCTTATTGCCGATAACGTTTCAGTTCCGGTTATCGCATCGGGCGGTGCAGGCACAAAGGAGCATTTTTACGAGGCTCTGACAGAGGGAAAGGCGGACGCAGCGCTTGCAGCTTCACTTTTCCACTACAAGGAGCTTGAAATTATGGATTTAAAGAATTATCTGGCAGATAAAGGTGTGTCGGTCAGAAGATAGGCGGTAGATTGAGATTATGAGTATGCTTGACGGTGAGTGGGCAAAGGCTGTGGGAGCCGAGTTTAAAAAACCGTATTATAGGGATTTGTACAATTTTGTGAGAGATGAATATGCCACACATGTGGTATATCCTCCGGCAGATGACATATTTAATGCTATGCATTTTACACCACTTGACAAGGTGAAAGTGCTCATCCTCGGACAGGATCCGTACCACAATGTCAATCAGGCACATGGATTGTCGTTTTCTGTGCTTCCGTCTCAGAAGGATATTCCACCATCACTGCAGAATATCTACAAGGAACTGCACGACGATTTAGGGTGTGATATCCCGAATAATGGATACCTGAAGAAATGGCTGATCAGGGAGTTTTGCTATTGAATACTGTGCTCACTGTCAGGGCTCATCAGGCAAACTCGCATCAGGGGCACGGCTGGGAGAGGTTCACGGATGCAATCATAGAGGCTGTAAATGAGCAGGACAGACCTATAGTATATATGCTCTGGGGACGTCCGGCACAGTCGAAGATTCCTATGCTTACAAATCCCAAGCATCTGATATTGACAGCACCGCATCCAAGCCCACTGTCGGCTTACAGAGCTTTTTTGGATGCAAGCATTTTAGTAAAGCCAATGAGTTTCTTAAGGAGCATGGAGTGGAGCCTGTTGACTGGCAGATAGAGGATATATAAAGGACGACAATACCGGCAGATATTATCTTGACATAAATTGGAAAAGCGTCTATATTAAAAATATATAGAAGGTAACGGATTACATGATTATCAAAGGAGTGATACTATGAGAGGAATAGGAATGTGGGATTCGTCATCCATATCCACACTGTTTTCCGGCTTTAGCGGCAGTAGAAGCAGCAATGCAGCATCGTCTTTTATTGCCAATATGGATATGACTACATATAGCGGCATTAGAAGTGGCAGCTATTTTAAGCTTCTCAAGTCATATTATGGAAATAACCTTAATTCAAAGGCCCAGTCTCTTGTCTCATCATCTGTTTCTACATCTAAGGATTCAGCGAAGACACTTGCGTCCATCGAGTCGGAGTCAGAGGACATGGTAAAGTCGGCGCAGGCTCTTTACAAAAACAGCCGCAAGGACGATATAGATGCTACGTACAAGAAGGTTTCGGCTTTTGTGTCTGATTACAACAGCCTCATTAATGCTGCGGATGATTCTAAGACAAAGCAGATTTCGAGAAATCTTGAGTCTATGAAGTCACTTACAGATATCAATTCAAAGTCGCTTGCGAAGGTGGGAATCACAGTTGATTCCAAGTCCGGCAAGCTGTCTGTCGACGAGGATACCTTTAAAAAGGCTGATTCGACTAAGGTTGATGCACTTTTTAAGGGGAATGGCTCTTATGCTTACGCAGTGGCAAGCAAGGCTTCAATGCTTGAGTATGCCGCAAAGAATGAGGCAGAAAAGACTAACACGTATGGCGCCAATGGAAGGTATACACAGGCCTATAACAGTGGATATAATTATAATATGTTTTTATAGTCAAAGACAGGTAGGAAATCCCCCACATCACTTTGCAGCTTAATAAAAGAAGCATCCCGGCTTGGGATGCTTCTTTTTAATTAATTAGCGTTTAGTTGTCGTTTTCATCGTCCTCGCTCATTGAGTAGACCTGACGTTTACGTGCCATCTCATCGCTCTCAAGATATTCGTCGTAGGTTGTGATCTTGTCGATCATTGAACCGTTTGGCAGGAATTCTATGATTCGGTTGGCGGTTGTCTGGACTACCTGGTGGTCACGGCAGGCAAAGAGGATTACTCCAGGGAATTTTATCATTCCGTTGTTTAATGCTGTTATTGACTCCATGTCGAGGTGGTCTGTAGGCTCATCGAACATGAGTACATTGCTTCCCATGATCATCATGCGGGAGAGCAGTACACGAACCTTTTCTCCTCCGGAGAGTACACGCATTTTCTTTACTCCATCCTCACCGGCAAAGAGCATACGGCCAAGGAAACCTCGCACATATGTGGCGTCCTTGATTTCTGAGTACTGTGTGAGCCAGTCAACGATGAGCTCATCAGTATCAAAGATTGTGGTATTGTCCTTTGGGAAGTATGACTGGCTGGTTGTGACACCCCATTTATATGAGCCCTCGTCAGGCTCAAGCTCTCCGGCAAGGATTTTAAACATAGTTGTTTTTGCAAGCTCGTTTCCACCGACAAATGCAATTTTGTCATCGTGGTTGACAGTGAATGAGATATTGTCAAGGACCTTTACGCCGTCGATGGTTTTTGAGATGCCCTCGACAAAGAGCACATCGTTTCCAATTTCACGCTCAGGACGGAAATCAATGTATGGGTATTTACGGCTTGATGGACGTATTTCATCAAGCTGGATTTTTTCGAGGGCACGCTTTCTTGATGTAGCCTGCTTTGATTTAGAGGCATTGGCAGAGAAACGCTGGATAAATTCCTGCAGCTCCTTGATTTTTTCCTCTTTCTTTTTGTTTGCTTCCTTCATCTGACGGACAATAAGCTGGCTTGATTCATACCAGAAATCATAGTTTCCTGCGTAGAGCTGGATCTTACCGTAATCCATGTCGGCAATGTTCGTGCAGACCTTGTTGAGGAAGTATCTGTCATGGGATACAACGATGACTGTATTCTCGAAATGATGAGGAATTCCTCAAGCCATGAGATGGCATCGAGGTCTAAGTGGTTGGTAGGCTCATCGAGAAGCAGTATGTCAGGATTTCCAAACAGTGCCTGAGCGAGAAGCACCTTGACCTTTACTGCACCCGCAGATCTGCCATCAGGGTGTAGTGATCATCAGTAGGTACACCGAGACCGTTTAAGAGAGTAGCTGCATCCGACTCAGCATTCCAGCCGTCCATATCGCAAACTCAGCCTCAAGCTCGCTGGCACGGATTCCGTCCTCGTCTGAGAAATCCTCCTTCATATAGATAGCTTCCTTCTCCTTCATGATATCATAGAGACGCTTATTACCCATGATAACCGTATCAAGTACTGTAAACTCATCGTACTTGAAGTGTCCTGCTGTAAGAATGACAGTCTCTGTCCCGGAGTGATTGCGATATCACCGCTTGTAGGCTCAAGCTGTCCTGAGAGAATCTTTAAAAATGTAGACTTGCCGGCACCGTTTGCACCAATAAGTCCGTAGCAGTTTCCCTCTGTGAATTTTATGTTGACATCCTCAAATAAAGCTTTTTTACCAATTCTTAATGTAATATTGTTTGCACTAATCATTTTGTCTTTATTCAATCCTTTCTTATTTAATAACCTGTTCGTTTCTGTAACACATCGTTTCTATTTTAACGTAAAACCAGTATTTTGCAAGTGTTTTACAGGCGATTTATAGCATTGTGCCCTTTTGTACATAAATTTTACCTTGTTAATAAATATTTTAGGGTTTTTGTACAATGTATTGCTAAAAAAACTTGATTTTTTACAGCGCACAAACTAAACTATTATGTAGAGACATTCTGATTCATGTCTATAATTGAACATTTATTTTACAGGAGGAAATATCATGTCTAGAGAAAAACAGTCGATGGATGGAAATACCGCTGCCGCTCATGTAGCATATGCCTACACAGAGGTTGCCGGAATCTATCCTATCACACCTTCTAGCCCAATGGCTGATACAGTTGATCAGTGGTCAGCAGCAGGACAGAAGAACATTTTCGGAAGCACTGTAAAGGTAGTTGAGATGGAGTCTGAGGCAGGTGCCGCTGGTACAGTTCACGGATCTCTTGCAGCTGGTGCACTTACTACAACATTTACAGCTTCACAGGGACTTTTACTTATGATCCCTAATATGTACAAAATCGCAGGTGAGAATCTTCCTTGCGTATTTGACGTATCAGCTCGTACAGTATCTTCACATGCACTGAATATCTTCGGTGATCACAGTGATGTATATGCTTGTCGTCAGACTGGTTTCGCAATGCTTTGTGAGACAAATCCACAGGAGGTTATGGATCTTTCACCGGTTGCACACTGTGCAGCGCTTGAGGGACAGGTTCCATTCATCAACTTCTTCGATGGATTCCGTACTTCTCATGAGATTCAGAAGATCGAGAAGTGGGATTATGAAGATCTCAAAGAGATGTGTCCAATGGATGCGGTTGCCAAATTCAGAGCACACGCTCTTAACCCAGAGCATCCAGCAGCTCGTGGATCACACGAGAACGGAGATATCTTCTTCCAGCATAGAGAGGCATGTAACAAGTTCTATGATGAGCTTCCTGCAGTTGTTGAGAAGTACATGGACAAGGTTAATGCTAAGCTTGGTACAGATTACAAATTATTCAACTACTACGGAGCACCTGACGCTGATCGTGTAATCATCGCTATGGGTTCTATCAATGATGTAGCTGAGGAAGTAATCGATTACTTAACAGCAAAGGGAGAGAAAGTCGGACTTATTAAGGTACGTCTTTACCGTCCATGGTCTTCAGAGGCTCTTCTTAATGCTATTCCAAAGACAGCAAAGAAGATCGCTGTATTAGACCGTACAAAAGAGCCAGGATCACTTGGTGAGCCATTATACTTAGACGTTGCTACAACACTTCGTGAAGCAGGAATGAACGATGTTGTATTAGTAGGCGGACGTTACGGATTAGGATCTAAGGATACACCACCTTCTTCAGTATTTGCTGTATATACAGAGCTTGAGAAGGATGCTCCTAAGCACAGATTTACACTTGGAATCGTGGATGATGTTACAAATCTTTCACTTCCAGAGGTTAAGCCAGCTCCTATCACATCTGCACCTGGTACAAAAGAGTGCAAGTTCTGGGGTCTCGGCGGGGATGGTACTGTAGGTGCTAACAAGAACTCTACAAAGATCATCGGTGACCACACAGACAAATACATTCAGGCATACTTCCAGTATGACTCAAAGAAGACTGGTGGTGTTACAATTTCTCACTTGAGATTTGGTGACAACCCAATCAGAAGCCCATACTACATCAACCAGGCAGACTTCGTAGCATGCCACAACCCTGCATATGTTATCCAGGGCATGAAGATGGTTCAGGATGTTAAGCCGGGCGGAGTATTCATGATCAACTGCCAGTGGTCAGATGAAGAGCTTGCTCATCACCTCAACGCTGACGCTAAGAAATATATCGCTGACAACAACATTCAGCTTTACACAATCAACGCTATCGACAAGGCTATCGAGATCGGAATGGGTAAGAGAACTAACACAATTCTCCAGTCTGCATTCTTCAAGCTTGCTGACGTAATGCCTATCGATAAGGCTGTAGAGTACATGAAGGCTGCTGCTAAGAAGTCATACTCAAAGAAGGGTGATGCAGTAGTAGAGATGAACTACAAGGCTATCGATGCCGGTGTTGACGCTGTACATAAGGTAGAGGTACCTGAGTCTTGGAAGAATCCAGAGGCAGATGCTCCTAAGGCAGAGCGCACAGGACGTCCAGAGGTTGTTAAGCTTGTTAACGAGCTCCTTGATCCAATCGCTAAGATGGATGGAGACAGCCTTCCGGTTTCAGCATTCGCTGACAAGGCAGACGGACAGTATGTAACAGGTGCTTCTGCATACGAGAAGAGAGGAACAGCTGTTACAGTTCCACAGTGGGATCCAGAGAAGTGTATCCAGTGTAACAACTGTGCATTTGTATGTTCTCACGCTACAATTCGTCCATTCTTACTTACAGATGACGAAGTAAAGGCAGCTCCTGACAACATGAAGGTTGCTGATATGAAGCCAAAGGCAGGCGCTTACAAGTATACAATGAGCGTATCTCCACTTGACTGTATGGGATGTGGTGAGTGTATCACAGTTTGTCCTACAGCAGCTATCTCAATGCAGCCACAGGAGTCTCAGGCAGCAGAGCAGCCAGTATTTGATTACTTAGTAGCTAACGTTTCTAAGAAGACAGATGCCGGAATGGTTGATACAACACCTAAGGGATCACAGTTCAACCAGCCACTCCTTGAGTTCTCAGGCTCATGTGCAGGATG
>ENA-OQEX01000035-OQEX01000035.1-human-gut-metagenome-genome-assembly--contig:-NODE-35-length-70496-cov-14.337620_pt1 | contig 70496 bp, 65 predicted proteins | sample MGYA00242802_ERZ504649 | MGnify/ENA primary metagenome ERZ504649 (study PRJEB26092, sample SAMD00036194) | human gut metagenome | host: Homo sapiens | study: EMG produced TPA metagenomics assembly of...
GCAAAACGGCTTTATGTAGCCGATTGCTGACATTTTCACTTGCAAATTGCGAAACTTTCGCATTTGCGAAAATGAACACATTTTTCTTTCGCATTTTCTGCATCTCACGTCATTTTTTGCTGTCATAAACGATTCTTAAAATGCTAAGAATCGTTTATTTATAACGGTTTTATCGACATGAATACCTTTGCATTCTGATGTGCGAAAGCGATTTTGCAAAATCTGGAGAAAACCATATACTGAGAAAAGGCTTTCGCACTACGGTTCAATCGAAGGAGAACAACCGGAAATCGTGAAGGCAGACGGCGGAAGGCCCGCCGGATGGCTCAAAGCTGAGCGATACATAGAGAAGAAGTAGACATGGTGTCTTTCAACAAGGTCACTCGCGTTATTGCCGGCATCGCGGCAACCGCGTTGCTTATTCCGATGGCTGCATGCGGCGGTGGTTCCAGCAGTGGTGGATCCGCGGCTCCGGCCGATATTCCGGCAGCCGGCACTGATGACGGCACTGAGATCACTCTGTGGACCCGTTCTCCGCTGGAGCGTCAGGCCAAGAACGCGGTGAAGGCCTACAACGCCTCCCACAAGAACCAGGTCAAGCTGGAAATCATTCCGAACGACGATATGGAAGGCAAGGTTGGTGGTGCTTCCCAGACCGATTCCCTTCCGGACATTCTCGCCGGTGACGTGGTGCGTATTCCGTACTGGGCTTCTGAAGGCATCTTCACCGACATCACCAAGCAGATCGACGGACTCGACAACAAGTCCGACCTGCAGCAGGGCCACATTGAAGCCGGTACCGTGGATGGCAAGGAATACACGCTGCCGTTCATCACCGACGTTTCCGTGATGGTATGGAACAAGAATCTGTACAAGGAAGCAGGTCTTGACCCGGAGAAGGTCCGAGCAGCATCGACGAGTTCGTTGAGCAGGCCAAGGCGGTCGCGGCCCTCAACAAGGACGGCGTGGCAGGCTCCTACTTGGCCGGTCAGTCCGGTGGCGCTCTCGTGTTCGACCTGTTCCCGTCCGTATGGGCTGACGGCGAATCCGTGATGAACGCAGATGGCACCGAAGCCACCCTCGACAACGATTCCATGAAGCCGTGCTCGACGCCTACAAGGAACTCGCCAACACCACCAACGGCTTGGGCGCAGGTTCCAAGGAAGAAACCGGTGCCACCTGGACCGCTCCGTTCGCCAACGGCAACATCGGTGTGATGCCGTATCCGAACACCTCCTCCACCGCACTGTTCGAAGCTGAGAAGGACGGCGGATTCGAAGTCGGTGTCACCCCGATCCCGGGCACCAAGGAAGGCAAGACCTCCACGTTCCTCGGCGGCGATGCCATGGGCATCTCCAAGGACTGCAAGCACGTCGCTCAGGCTTGGAACTTCCTCGCATGGCTCATGAGCGATGACGCCCAGAAGGAAGTCTTCGCAGCCAACGGCGACACCGCATCCAACATCCAGACCTTGAAGACCGCCTACGACGATGCGGATCCTCGCGTCCAGACCATCAACTCCGTAATCATCGACGGCAATGGCCAGACCCCGAAGTCCGCAGCTTTCAATGAGGCCTTCAACGCAGCCGGTTCCCCGTGGCAGCTGCTCATCCAGAACGCAGTCTGGGGCGATGGCGATCTCAAGGCCGACAACCAGGCCATCACCGACGTGCTGGGTCAGTGAGGTGAGCCACTGAAAACGAACTTCTCCTCCTTTTTCTCCTTTCCCCGATTTACATAACTTAAGAACAACTGAATATCGAATAACTGAATATCGAAAACAAAAATCGACAGACCACAGTTGTGGTCTGCCATGGAGATCGACAATAATTCAAAAAACAATGTCGGTCTTCATGGCGGATTTCAACGGCCGCACGAGACGGAATCGCACTTCCAAACGCATATCCAATCGCTTGGCCATTTATGTCGAAAACCCCGAACGATTCAAGAGAGAGTCGCCAAAAGTGTTCCAAGGAGGGAATATGACTACTGTTTCCAAGAACGCTGCGCCAGTGAAGACGCATCGTTCCAAGGCCAAGGCGGAGGCAACCCGTCGTGGCCTGCTGTATGCGCTGCCTGATTGGCTGATGATCATCATGCTGTTCTTCGTGCCAATCGTGCTGCTCGTCATCATGGCCGTTCCCGCTGGTCGTTGATGGGCGGTAACCGTGGTTGGAATTTCCCTGAGAATTTCGTCAAGGTTTTCGAAAATAAACTGCTCGGACAGTCGGTGTTGTTCACGCTTGAATACACCGTGATCGTCACGATTTTCCTGCTGGTGCTTGGCCTTGGTCTGGCGCTGATCGTGCAGGAAAGCACCAAGTGGAACAATATGCTGCGCACGTGCTTCCTGCTGCCGTCCGCAACCGGTCTCGCCTCCGCTTCGCTGCTGTTCTACGCGCTGTACTCCCCGCAGGTGGGCCCCGTCACCAAGATCCTGAGCTTCTTCGGATTGATGGATGAGGGCGGCTCCGTGCTCGCCACCGGCCAGAGCGCGCTGTGGGCTACCATTATTGTGATCGTCTGGCGTTTCTCCGGCTACTACATGCTGCTCATGATGATCGGCCTGCAGGCCATTCCTGGCGACCTGTATGAGGCCGCGCGCATGGACGGTGCTGGCACGTGGCGCATTTTCCGTTCCATCACCCTGCCGCTGATGAAGCCGACCATCGTGATGTGCCTGATCTACTGCGTCACCGGTTCCATCCTCGCGTTCGACCAGTTCTTCATTCTGACCAAGGGCGGTCCGAACAATTCCACCATGACCGTGGTGCAGCTCATCTACAACTTCGCATTCGATTCCAAGAAGGATCTGGGCATGGCGGCCGCACTGTCGCTGATCGTGCTTGCGGCCCTCGTGGTGATCAATTCCATCCAGATGCGCGGTATGCGCGACAACACCAAGTGAGCAAGGGGAGGGAACTCACATGACTACTCCATTGTGGAAGCGCGTAATCGTCTATATTCTCGAAGGTCTGCTGGCTCTGGTCTTCATTTCGCCGCTGATCTGGGTGGTGGTCTGCTCGTTCAGTCCGCAGCCTGGTTCCGCACAATCCAAGGGCTGGGGTGTGAACAACTATCTGACGTTGTTCGGCTACCAGGAAGGCCTGCCGAAGTACCTGTTCAACTCGGTGGTGGTGACGTTGGTCGCCGTGGTGTTCTCCGTGGTGGTGTGCACGCTCGCAGGCTATTCGTTCTCCCGTTTCGACTATCCGGGCCGCAATCTCGGATTCATGGTGACGCTGTCCATTTTGATGGTGCCGTATGCGTCTCTGCTGATTCCGCTGATGGTGTGGTACAAGGATATTGGTCTGAACGATTCCTTGCTGGGTGTCGGTTTGGTTATTACCTTGTTCCAGCTGCCGATGAGCACGTTCATCATGCGTAATGCTTTCGATGCGATTCCGAAGGATATGGAAGAGGCCGCCATGGTCGATGGCTGCAACTCCCTGCAGTCGCTGATTAAGATTCTGGTACCGGTCGTCAAGCCGTCGATGGTCACTGTCGGTCTGCTTGCTTTCCTTGAGGCTTGGAACAATTTCATGATTCCGCTGTACCTGTCGAGTTCGTCGAACGCCACGCTGCCGCTCGCTTTGGTGAACATGCGTCAGCAGACTATGGGCGTCATTGATTACGGTGCCACCGAAGCTGGCGTCGTGATTCTGATGATCCCCGCAGCCATCCTCTTCCTAGCCCTCCAGAAGTACTACGTCAAAGGTTTATGGCTGGAGCCGTCAAGGGCTGACATCTGGCGATGTCAGCCTTGGGAGACAGTCCACTGGGCTGTCTCCAGGCTCCAGCCTGAGCAGGGCCGAAGGCGGAGTAGCCAAGAGCCGTCAAGGGCTGGCGAAGTCCTTAATCTTAAGGAAATATCATGAATGTAACTATTACTTCTCCTTTCTGGAAGCAGCGTCGCGACCAGATCGTTGAATCCGTCATTCCCTATCAGTGGGGTGTGATGAATGATGAGATTGCCACTGAAGTTCCGGATGATCCGGCTGGCAATCAGCTTGCCGATAATAAAAGTCATGCCGTGGAGAATCTGCGTATCGCAGCCGGTGATGAGGCCGGTGAATTTCATGGCATGGTCTTCCAGGATTCCGACATATATAAGTGGTTGGAGGAAGCGGCTTACGCACTGTCGTATCATCCTGATCCGCAATTGCGGGAACTGTGCGATAAAACCGTCGATCTCATCGCACGTGCGCAACAATCGGACGGATATTTGGACACTCCGTACCAAATCAAAACCGGTGAATGGGCGCATCGTGAGCGTTTCACACTGATTCAGCAAAGCCATGAGATGTATGTCATGGGCCACTATATTGAGGCTGCTGTCGCCTATCATGAGGTGACCGGTAATCAGCAGGCGCTTGATGTGGCGTGCCGTATGGCGGATTGCATCGATGCCAATTTCGGCCCGGAGGACGGCAAGATCCACGGTGCTGATGGGCATCCGGAAATCGAATTGGCGTTGGCGAAGCTGTATGATGCGACCGGTGAGGAGCGCTATCTGAATCTGGCGCGGTATCTCATCGACGTGCGTGGTCAGGATCCGCAGTTCTACGCCAAGCAGATCGCCGCTGTCGACAACGACTACATTTTCCGGGATCTGGGATTCTACAAGCCCACGTACTTCCAAGCCGCGCAGCCGGTGCGCGAGCAGCAGACCGCTGACGGCCATGCTGTGCGCGTGGCCTATTTGTGCACTGGAATCGCACATGTGGCGCGTATTACCGGCGATCAGGCTTGCTGGATGCGGCGCATCGTTTTTGGAACAACATCGTGTCGAAACGCATGTATGTGACGGGTGCGATCGGTTCCACACATGTGGGGGAGTCGTTCACATACGATTACGATCTGCCGAACGACACCATGTATGGCGAAACGTGCGCTTCTGTGGCGATGAGCATGTTTGCTCGCCAAATGCTTCTGTTGGAACCGAATGGTGAATATGCCGACGTGCTTGAGCGTGAGCTGTTCAATGGTGCCATCGCGGGCATCAGCCTTGATGGCAAGCAGTATTACTATGTGAATGCGTTGGAGACTTCGCCGGACGGTTTGGACAATCCGGATCGGCATCATGTGCTTTCGCATCGTGTCGATTGGTTTGGCTGCGCATGCTGCCCAGCTAATGTCGCGCGATTGATCGCGTCGGTGGACCGTTATGTGTATACCGAACGTGACGGCGGTCGCACGGTGCTCGCTCACCAGTTCATTGCGAATCAGGCAAGTTTTGATTCCGGGTTGCATGTGGAGCAGCGTTCCGATTTTCCGTGGAACGGTCATATTGAGTACATGCTGGAATTGCCCGCTGAGGCGGCTGATTCGGTACGTTTCGGCGTGCGTATTCCCACATGGTCGGCTGATTCCTATGCGCTGACATGCGATGGTGTTGCTGTGAAGACGGCTCCGGAAAACGGTTTCGTATATTTCGCAGTTGCTCCGGGAACTGCATTGCATGTGGTGCTGGATCTTGATATGGCAGTGCGATTGGTGCGTGCCAACTCTCATGTGCGTTGCGATGCAGGTCGTGTTGCGGTGATGCGCGGTCCGCTCGTCTATTGCGCGGAGCAAGCCGATAATGCCGGCGATCTGTGGACGTACCGTCTTGCTGATGGCGTGGATGCCGCGGATGCCACGGTTACTTTCGAGAGTGATTTGCTTGGAGGTGTTGACGCGGTGACGTTGCCTGCCGTTCGTGAGGCTGCGGATGCCGTGGACGCCCCGTTGTACATGTCCGCTCAGCGTGACGCCTCAGATGAGCGGACGTCGCTCAAGCTGGTGCCCTACTACGCATGGGCCAACCGCGAACTCGGCCAAATGAACGTGTGGTTGCGCAGCTAAACAAAAGAAAGACTTGCTACCCGGCGCTATGAGTGCATGGTGCCGGGAAGCGGGTGAGCGCGGCGTGATCGATTGGAGCCGAATGCGCCGCGCTGACTGGAATGAGAGACCGGCTGCCCTTATGGGGTGGCCGGTTTTGTCATAGCCCCTAGTATAAGACGGAAAATGCGAAAACTTTCCTTTTCGCATAAAAGCCATCGTATGGCAGTTCACTTAGAAAAGCATTGGAGAAAACTGAAAGAAAATTTGCGAAACCGTATTCGCGTCATGTATTCTTGAAATGTCGGTGGACGCTCCAATCTCATGTCCATCGCACGACTCTCATTCCTACAGAAAGAAGTTGGATGCCAGGGAACGAGCCTTGGCAACCAAGGGCCAACGATGGTCCATGTAGGAGGAATTGATGACACCATCAACAAGGAAGAAAGGGATTGTCACGTCATTGGGCGTGCTGACGGCAGTGGCCACACTGTTGTCTGGCGGTGTGACGACCGCATACGCTAATGACGCGCTGACCCATCCGAATTCTGCCATGGGGTATCCGAGTTTCAAGGGGACCGCCGACCCGATTCCGGGCACCGGCGTCGCTTTCGATCCCTCGACAAGCTACCTCAAGCAGGTGTTCGATGCGGATGTTGCCAACGGTGCCGGAAGCGACACCGCACACGACTTCTGGATCGACAAGATGCTGACGCGCACAGGCACCGCACCAAACGGTACCGGCACCAACGATGCTGGCGACTACAGCTATGCGGGCGCAGACAACAACGAATACCTGTTCTCACGTGGCCGTGCCGCATTCATGTACACGCATACGCCGGGAGCACTTGGTTTCGTGGGAGATGTCGCATACTGGGATCAGACCGGCAATGACGGCTTTACCGTTGAGGTAAGCATTGGCGGCTCCAAGCAGACCCTGCGCGAGAACACCGCCAAGCGCAAGCAGACGCCAAGCTACTTCACCACGGAATTCACCAACGGCGACAAGACCATTACCGTCACCGAAGTCAAGTACATCACCCACACCAATGTGATGGTCGCGAATTTCACCATCACCAGCACCACCGGCGGTGACGTAACGCTGACGGCAGCCTCGCCATTCGCACAAGACGGCAATGACGGCGACACTGAACTGACCGGTCGCTTCAATGTGAAGAACGATCTGACCACCATCTATCCACGGTTCTCCGGCAACGGTTTCACCGTAAAGAACGGCAAACTCGCTTCCACCCTCACCTTGGAAGCGAACGTGCCACAAACCACCAAGCTGCAGCTTGGCCTGATCGCCAACGAGTTGCCGGACTCCACCGCGGAATACGAAGCCCGATTCAACGGCGATCTCACCGATCCGGCCGCTTCCTACAAGGATTCCGTGACCACCTACAACCAGTGGTGGGTCGATAACATTCCTTACGTGGAAACCCAGGAACACAATATCGACAAAACCGTGTTCTACCGCTGGTGGCTGAGCCGTTTCAACATGTTGGACGCCAATATGCCGGGCAATACGTTCCAGTATCCGACCTCCATCGAAGGCGTGCTCGGATACAACAACCAGATCGTGCTGACATCCGGCATGTTCATCAACGACACCAAGTGGTTCCGTAACGCCGAATACTCGTACGGCACTTGGGTGTCGGCCGGGCAGACAGCCAAGAAAGGCCAGTCCGGGTATTACTACTACCACGACAATCCGGGCGATCCGGCCAATTGGAACCACAGCTACACGCAGTACATCACCAAGGCCGGCTGGGACTCCTACAAGGTGCACGGCGGCCCGTCATCATTGGCTGAAGCGTTGGGTGACTACGGTTCCGAAGATGTCAAAGGTCTGCTCAATTCGCAAAGCGAGCCAGACAGCAACGACAACCAGAATAGCAACGGCAACAATCTGATCGACTGGTCGTGGTGGTCCATGACCGGCAACGATGCCGACGCGGTGTCGTTCTCCGAACCCGGTCGTTCCGGCCAGCGTATGGACCGTGCCGACGGTTCCGCCAACATGTGGCCAACGCCAATGCCGCCGCGCAAGCATACAAGGCTGCCGGAGACACCGAAAAAGCCGCTGAAATGCAGCAGATCGCCGACGCCATCAAGCAGGATGTGCTCGACAACCTGTGGGATTCCGACAGCAAGCTGCTGCTGCACAAGTGGCTGAACGACGGTCAATTCGCGAAATACAAGGAACTCAACAACTACTATCCGTATTCCGAAGGTCTGATGCCGACCGGCAATGATGATTACGATAGTGCGTTGCGCTTGTTCGAAGATGCCGACGAATTCCCGATTTTCCCGTTCTTCACTGCGAATCAGGCAGACAAGAAGGCGCTGAATTTCCCGGGATCAAACAATTTCTCCATTATCAATGCAACTCCGCTGCTGCAAATCTATTCTGCGGGAATCCGTGATTATAATGCTGCAGACAACGGATATATCACGAACGAATCGTTCAAGAAACTGCTGTATTGGGTTGCGTTCTCGCATTATCAAGGAGGCGACAACCAGTATCCGGACCAGAACGAATTCTGGAATATGGATAATAATTCCGCAGGAAGCACGATTCCGGAGAAGAACGCCGACGCCAGCAAGAACGGTGGAAAGATCACCTACCGTTCCTGGATTCACCACACCCAGCTTGGCACCACCAACTGGACGATTGTGGAAGACGTGGCAGGTATGGTTCCGCGTGAAGACAACAAGATCGAACTCAATCCGATCGAGATTCCCGGTTGGAACCACTTCACCGTCAACAACCTGAGCTACCACGGGCAGGATCTGTCGATCGTATGGAACAACGACGGCACCTACAACGCTCCGAAGGGATATACCCTGTATGTGGACGGCAACGCCGTGTTCACCTCCGATAAGCTCGCCCACCTCATCTACGATCCGGCCAGTGGAACCGTTGAGGTTGCCGATGATTCCGGAGCGGTGATCACCGGCGCGACCACCGCCACAATGCCGAACGCCAACGAAGTGACCTATGCATCGAACAGCAGGGTTACGCAGATCTTCGCGCAGTCCGGACAGAACGTGGACGAAGCATCCAAGAGCCAGACCAACGTGGCCAAGGCGCCGATGTGGAAGCCACTTACGAAACCAAGGGCTACCCGGCAACCAATGTAGTGGACGGCAAGAACGTGATGGAATCCTTCTGGGGCACCAAGGATCCAAGAACGCCAAGGATTCGCTGACCGTAACGTTCAAGAATGGCGTGCAGAACATCGACGACGTGCGTTTGTACTTCTACCAGACCTCGTCCAGCCAGACGATTTCCGGCTACAGTGAGCCGTCGGTGTACACGCTTGAATATCAGGATGAGGCCGGCGCATGGCATGTCCTGCCGAACCAGGTGCGTACGCCTACTTACGCGGGAGCCAACTACAACCGCGTGCAGTTCTCCAAGGTCGTGGCCAAAGCCATTCGTGCCACCTTCACTCCGCAAGCAGGTCAGGCCATTGGCTTGAAGGAGATTCAGCCTACGAAACCGACATTGTGCCGGAAGGCGAAACTACGAACCAGGCGCCAAGCGTTGACGCCTACATTGCCAGCAGCACCTCGTCCGGTGCGCAGCTGGTGGGCACGGTGAAGGACGACGGCCTGCCGTCTGACACGCTCACCACCACATGGGAGCAGGTGTCTGGCCCTGAAAACGGCGAAGCGAAGTTCGTCGACGCAACCGCTGCCAACACTACGGTCACGTTCAACCGTGAGGGTGACTATGTGCTCAAACTCACCGCATTCGACGGTGAGAAGACCGGTTTCAAGGAAGTCACCGTTCACGGCATTCCTTCCGACGGCACGGTGAATGTGGCTTCACAGTCCACTGCGAGCGCCAGCTTCACCAATCCATATCAGGCGAAGGACAATGCCAAGAAGGTTATCGACGGTCAGGTGTTGTATACCAATACTCCGAATGAGACTTGGAATAATTGGGGTGACAATACCGGTACCGAGCCGTGGCTGCAGCTTGCCTGGGATGGCACTGTTCCGTTGAAGAAGGCGAAGCTGTTCTTCTGGACTGACGGTGGCGGTGTGCCGATGGTCAAGTCGTGGAAGTTGCAGTATGCGGATGAGAATGGCGATTGGCAGGATGTGAAGCTTGCCGCCGGCCAGTCTTATACCACGATGCAGGGTGAAGGCAATGAGGTTCGTTTTGCCGAAACGGTGGAGACGAACAAGTTGCGTGTGCTGTTCCCGAAGGGTGCCATTGTTGGTGCTACCGAATTTGAGGCGTATGCGCTTGATCCGGTGAGCGTGGATGGCGTGAATCGTATGGTGAAGACTGGCAGCAAGGCTGCCGATGTGAATCTGCCGAAGACGGTGAGTGCCAGCTATACGGACGGTTCCCGTCGTGACTTGAGTGTTGCGTGGGATGCCATCACTGACGATCAGCTTGCTTCCGATAGCGAGTTTGCGGTTTCCGGAACGGTTATTGGCGCGCTCGCTGGAACCAAGGTCACTATTGGCGTGCGTTCCGACGCGCAGTCTCAGACTGCTGGTGCGGCTCAGCCGATCGAACAGACGGTGTACCAGAATTCCAAGTCGGTGGCTTTGCCGTCTGTGGTTCCGGTGCGATTCCCCAACGGCATGCTTGACGATCGCACGGTTATGTGGGATGAGGCAAGTGTTGCCGGCGTCAAGTTGGACACCATCGGCGATTATGAGGTGTCCGGCACGGCTGAGGGTTCAAGCTCGCAGGCCAAGATTACAGTGCATGTGGTCGCCGATCCGAATGGTGGTGCCGATCCTGATCCTGAGCCGACGCCGGATCCCAAGCCGGAGCCCGATACTCCGTTGACTGGTTGGATTGAAGGCAGGGCCATTGACACCACGGTGAGTGCCGAGGCGAGCTGGTCTCCGGCTTCCGGCAAGCTCAACGATGGTGTGCTGGTTGACGATACGTGGCCGTCTGATGATGACGCCGATGTGAATGGCCGCGTGTGGGGCAGCTGGGGTCAAGCTTCCGCTGGCATGTACGCGCAGTACACCTGGAGCAAGGAAGCCACCGTTGATTCCAGCCGTGTGCAGTTCTGGGCCAACTTCGCGGAGCGTAATGATGCCAAGGGTGGTTTGGATGTTCCGGACAGCTGGAAGATTCAGTACTTGGCTTCTGATGGTATATGGAAGGATGTGGAGAATGCGCAATACTCCACCGTGCGTAATTCCCCGGCCTCACGTGCCTCTGACGATGCTCAAGGCTGGAGCGTGGCCACGTTCACTCCGGTGAAGACCACGTCGTTGCGCTTGGTGCTTGATCCGCCGACCGCCGAGGGCGTCACCTTCGGTCTGGCGGTTGCCGAGTGGGGCGTGCATGCTGCGGAAAGCACTCCTGATCCAGAACCGACTCCTGACCCGGATCCAACCCCTGATCCGGAACCAAGCGTGGACAAGAGCAGGCTCGAATCCGCCATCAACGCAGCCGGTTCCGTGCAACAAGCTAATTTCACGCCGAACAGCTGGAAGGCATTCTCCGAAGCCATGGGTAACGCTCAAAAGGTGTATGCGGACGAGAGCGCCACCCAGGATCAGGTGGATGCGGCCATCAAGCAGCTTGAAGAAGCCCAGCAGACACTGGTGAAGAAAGCCGACACCACTGAGTTGAAGACGGTTCTTGACCAGGCACAGGGCGTCAGCGGTGACCTCTACACCGAAGCCAGCGCCAAGAAGTTGGCTGAAGCAGTGGATGCCGCCTCCAAGGTGCTGAACGATGAGAACGCCACCCAAGCTGATGCGGATGCCGCAGTCAAGCAGCTGACCGAGGCCATCGCCGGACTTGAACTCAAGCCAGCACCGAAGCCGGACGACGACAAGACCGACCCCAAGCCGAATGCCAAGCCCGGAAACAAGCCGGTTTCCAAGTCTGAAGTCAGTGCCGCAATCAGCAGCACCGGCAGCAATGTCATCGGCATCGCGTCGTAGGAATGATCGTCCTGCTGACGGGAGCCGCCATCATGCTGACGCGCCGCAACCGCGACTAGCACTAGCAATTGCTCAAGTCCTCTTACGGATCGCACGAGGAATACCAACGTAACCTAAGCAATCCGTAAGAGGACTTTTCAATATCCAATCGTGAAAACAGGAATATTCATGAGCTTTTCGCACATCTCACATGCGTCGATGAAGACGCTGGTGGCAGGCATCGCAGCCGCAGCCACCTTATGCACGGGAGCAATCGCAACCATGCAGACAGCCAACGCGGCCGACGCAAGTACCGCGCCCAGCGTCGCCGGACACGCCTACAACGATCTGCCGGTCGGCAATCCCGACGTCACCGTCACACAAATCGACAACAGTGCGTTGCCGGCAACCCTTCGCAACCCCATCGGGCAGAACGAAGGAACCAATACCCCCAACGACTTGTCGCAAAACTACTATTCCGCAGACGCATCCACCTTGAATACGATGCAAACTCTTCGTATTCACAGGACACGACGAGGCCGAACCAACCTACGGGTCCTTCAATATGAAAGACTGGGGCGTCTACGTAACCGACAATCCGGAATCCGGCAAATGGACGCACTACAAGACCATCACCAAAGCCGACCTGTTCGACTGGGCAACCGGCGACGGAGCCTACGCAGGACAAGTAGTAGTCGACGATGCTGGCACCGCAGACACGGCCGACGACTGGTTTTACTACTACGTGCCAGTCAAAGACAAGAACGCAGCCGCGGGAGCCGACCCGTTCTCCATCGGCGTGGCCAAATCAAAAAGCCCCCTCGGACCATGGGTCGACGCCATCGGAGCGCCGTTGCTGACTACCACGCAGACGCAAATCGAAACCATCGATCCCGCATTCTTCGTGGACAATGACGGTACCGGATATCTGCACTTCGGCACCTTCAACAGCGAACTCGCCGTAAAAATGCAGCGGGACGCCAACACTGGCCGCACCTCATATGTTGCCGTGGAAACCATGGACGGAACGGCGGACGGAGCGCCGAAAATCTACAATATGCGTGACGCCGACGCGCTCGCCAACATACCCGACTACGATGCCAGCAAAGACGTGCTTGGCAGCGACTATGCGAACCAAGTGAACGCGTCGCTGACCTTGGGCAACAACGGCGGCGCTTATGCCAACGGGCCCAAAGGCTTCTTTGAGGCGGCATGGGTGTTCCGTGAAGGAGACACCTACTACAACGTGTACGACGGTGGCAAACCCGGGTCGGGAGTGGCGACCTGCGTGGAATCCAACTATCAGGCGTGCGTGCAATACTCCACGTCGGCAAGCCCTCTTGGGCCGTGGACGTACCAAGGCGTAATCGTCGAATCGGGATCGTCCACCACCATGCATCCGTCGATTCAACGATTCGGCGGCAAATGGTGGGTCACCTACCACACTGGAGACAAGACTGGTGGTACTGACTTCCGCCGTGCAGTCTGCATCGATGAAGTGACGTGGAATGGCGGGCGCATAAACGCCGTTTCACATCCGACCAAAGCCGAACGGTTGCAACCCTCACGCAACGTGGCCCCCTATGCGTCAGTGGACGCGACCTACACCGAAACACCCGCCTACAAGGGTTCCGTGAACGACGGGCGAGTGCTGGAAACTGCTGTAGTACCGCCGAACCATTGGACGAACTATCGAAAGATGCCACAAACACAATCCTCCGATTCACTGATCTACCAGTGGAGTGGCGCTGTACGTGTGAATGGATCGAAAGTCTGGTTCGATACCGATGCGAACGCATTGCGTGCCCCTGCCTCATGGAAACTGCAATATCTTGACGCAGACGGTTCCTGGAAGGACGTGCCCAATTCCAGCGAATACGGCGTGGATACAGGCAAGAACGCGCCTAATGAAGTGACATTCGACGCAGTGACCACCACTGCTCTCAAACTTGACATGACCGCGCAAGCCGTTGACGGGGGCTATGCTTCCGTTGGCGTTCCTGAATGGGAAGTATACGCGCAACAGGGAGCAGTTGTGGCTGAACAGCCAGCCGACGTCTACGCCAAGACCGGAGATGCGCCGGCATTGTCGAACACGGTGAAAGTCGCGTACGGCTCGGAAACAGTGGAAACTCCGGTTTTGTGGCGCACGGTGTCTGCTTCTTCGTATGCGCAGGCGGGTGAGTTCACCGTGCAAGGTGTGGTTGCTGGCATTGAAACCAAGCAGCAGGCTGATGATCTGACAGCCGGCAACGTAACCGTGACCGTACATGTTTCCGACGATTACGTAAAACCGGCTGATACCATTGCTCCTGCCGTGCGTGTGGCATTGGCTGGCACGGCTGGCAATGATGGTTGGCTGGTCACTTCACCGATCGCTCTTATTACGGCTTCCGACAATGCGGCTGCGCCGATCGCAAAACTCGAACTTGCGGTCGGGGATGGCGCATGGGTGACCGTCGGAACGAATGTGAACACTGCGGTAAAGGCTGTGACTGGCGAGGGTATAGTGAGTGTGCGTGCGCGTGCCACTGATGCGGCCGGCAATGTGAGCGAAATCGCTGCTGCGGAAGCGCGTGTGGATGCTACGGCTCCTACGGTAACCGCCTCGGTAGATGCGGCTTCCCGCACTATGACATTGACCGCCTCAGATGGTGCTGGATCCGGTGTGAAAACGGTGGAATACCGGGTTGGAAACGGCGAATGGCAGCAATATGAAGAAGGCGCGGCGATTACTGCTTCTTCGTCGAAGCGCGAAACGGTGAGCTATCGGGCTTCGGACATTGCTGGCAATATGTCGGCTGCGGGCGTCAAAGATATTCCATCCGATACGTCGGTGCCGTTGGCCGGCTATATCGAGCAAGATGCCGTTGCTACTGACGTGGACAAAAAAGCGTCTTCTTGGACAGCTGGTGTTGCCGCGCTTAACGACGGCAAAACCATTCCGGGCGATTGCACGGTTGATAACGCCTGCATTTGGGGTACGTGGCCGAATACCGGTGAAATGAAGCTCGACTACGAATGGGATCGCGAAGTCACCATCGATTCCAGCCGTGTGCAATTCACCTCCGATGGAGGGGCTTGGGAATGCCGGCGTCGTGGAAACTGCAGTATTGGGATGCTGGAACGAATGCGTTTGTGGATATTCCCGATGCCACATATACATTGGTCACCAATGCTCCCGGCGCTTACGGTACCGATAACGGCGGATGGAGCGAGGCAACCTGGACTGACGCGGTGAAGACCACTAAGCTGCGCATGGTGATTCAATCCGGCAGTGCATCGCCGGCTGCCGCCGAATGGCAGGTTCATGCACCTGAACCGACTCCGGACCCGACCCCCGATCCGACGCCTGAGCCCGAGCCGGAACCAACGCCAACTCCAAAGCCGACTCCGGATAACAATAACAACGGCAAGCAGGACGGTAATAATGCCAAGCCTTCTGCGAAACCGCAATCATCGCAGCAATCTCAGTCTCAACGTAAGAAGAAGCTAAGCTCTACAGGCGTCGCTACTACGGCAATCGTCATTGCCATGACGGTGCTGGCCACGGCGGGGTGCTGCATCTTCGTAGCCAAGCGGGGCAAGCTGCGTAACTGAATCCAAAACATAAAAGTGGTAAGTTCTCAGCCTCGGCCTCTGGACTGAATATGTGTGCTCGACGCACTCAAGGTACCGCTCGCGGTCTTCGCGGCAAGTCGCTCACTTCGCCTGAGGAAAGCCCATTGGGCTTTCCTCTTCACGGCTCAGTGGCCAAGCCTACGATCAAGCACACGTATTCAGCCGCCGACCTTTGGGGCCGACCCCTACGTTTGTGTGAACTCGGACGTCATCGGACCCCATTTTGCTCATAACTCGCCTATGTATGGCAGATTTGCGGGTCTGTCAGGAAGCATCTCGCTATATATGGCAGAGGACTTCGCTAAAAAGCCATATAGGGGGTATGAAAACGCATGTTTTCTGACTCCAGTCTGCCATACATAAGCGAGATGCCTCGTGACACAACTCGAAATCTGCCATATATAGTCGAGATATGGCTCGGCTGTTGGTGGCTTGAGACGCGACATACGATCGCGGATTGCGTAGGTGGTCGCCGTTTTTGTGATTTATGGGCTAATCTCAGAAGAGACAGATTCGATGGCCGCGAACGGTGTGAACCAACGCGAGAGAATGCGCGAGCGGCCGCGTAAGGGAGGAAAGCCCATGTCCAAATCATTCGTCAACAAAGCGCTGCTCGGCGGTGCGGTGGCGGCGGGAGCCGCGGTGTGGGCGATCGCCCCGCGTTCCTTCTCCGACAAGCGCCGTCATTATGTGCCGGCCGTTCCGGACGTGTGGTACGCGCACCGCGGTCTGCATGACGCCGGTTCCGGCCTGACCGCGCAATACGCCAACGAAAGCGGCGAATACGTGGCGCTCGCCCGCCGCATGGCCATGAAAGCCGGGTACGGCAGCCCTGATACACCCGGCGTGATTGCCCCTGAAAACTCGCTTGCCGCGTTCGCAGCCGCCTGTGAAGCCGGGTACGGTATCGAACTGGACCTGCAGATGACGCGCGATGGCGAGGTCGTGGTGGTGCATGACGGCGACCTGATGCGTGTTGCCGGAGATCCGCGCCGTATCGCCGATCTCACGTATGACGAGCTGACTCGTATTCCGCTGTTCCCGACCGATGAACCGGGTGCCTGCAAAGCCGCGCCGCTGCCGTTGGCATTGGAGAATCCGCCGCTGGTCACCACGCCGGACAACGCGCCGGAAGCTACTACCAGCATGTGCCGCTATTCGCCGACGTGCTCAAAGTGGTGGCTGGTCGTGTGCCGCTGATTGTGGAATATAAGTTCGATGACAACTCCAAGTGGGATCCGCGCGACGTGGAGCTTATGGAGAAGGGCGACGCACTGCTGCAGGCATACTCCGGCAAGTACGTAATCGAATCGTTCAACCCGGCCGCCGTGAACTGGTACAAGGAGAACCGTCCGGAAGTGTGCCGTGGCCAGCTTTCCTGGTGGCCGCAAGGGGAGGAGAAGCCGTCTGATCCGGCCGCGCTCGCCAAGGAATATGCGCCGGTGCGTTGATTTTCGACTGGATTTCCCGCCCTGATTTCGTCGCCTACGACTGGCATGGCGGCAACAGCCCGCAGGTGCGGTTGGCTCGTTTCATGGGTGCCGTTCCCGTGTCGTGGACGGTGCGTAGCCGCGATGAGCTCGCCCAGTGCGATGACTGGTTCGACCACCACATCTTCGAGGCGTTCGTCCCCGACGAGCAGTAGAGGTTTTACATATGATTTCGGCCTGCCGCCGCATGATTTGCGTTGTGGCAGGCGTTTTTATTCGATTTACTTGATTGACTGATTGGGTTGATTCGGTTGAGCTCTGATGCGGTCAGTCGATCACGCCATATAGACGGTCGCCGGCATCGCCCAAGCCTGGCACGATGTAGCACTTGTCGTTGAGCTTCTCGTCGACGGCGCACAGCACCAGCTTGAACTTAATGGATGGGTCGAGGTTCTCCTCAACGAACTTCAGCCTTCCGGAGCGCCCAGAATACACACGGCGGTAACATCCTTTGCGCCGCGCTCGGCCAGGTAATGTGTTGCTGCGACCAGCGTGCCGCCAGTGGCGAGCATCGGGTCGATCAGGAAGCACTGACGGCCGCTCAGATCGTCGGGCAGACGGTTCGCGTACGTGATCTGCTGGGTTGGGTTCTCCTCGTCGCGCTTCATGCCAAGGAAGCCGACCTCAGCGGACGGGATCATCTTGGTCATGCCGTCAAGCATGCCCAGGCCAGCGCGCAGCACAGGCACAATGATCGGCGCCGGGGAAGCGATGTGCTTGCCTACCATCGGAGCGACGGGGGTCTCGATCGGCTTGTCCACGACTTCGACGTCGCGGGTGGCCTCGTAGGCCTCAAGCATCACGAGTTCGGAAACGAGCTCGCGGAACGTGGAGGACGGGGTGTTCTTGTCGCGAAGAACGGTGAGCTTGTGGTCCACCAGCGGGTGGTTCAAAACATGAATATCCATGTCTTCTAAGCGTAGTCCATAATCGCGAGGAAAAGCGCGGGAACTGGGAAAGGAGCCAAGAAAGAAACTGAAAATCGTATAAAAAAGCAACGAAACTTAAGAAGAGGGAAAGCGCCGAACCACGAAAGCGCCTGTCGGCGCAAAGGCCGCTCGCAGCGGCAAAAAATGGAGCCCGGGGCTATGCATGGCCCGACGCGGATTCCTATTCTACAGATGCTGCAGACCGTACGCTACGTCGTGTCGCGAATTGATGGTGCGAGCGCCGTAAAACACTTCCGGTAGCGGTACAGAGGTGGGTGCAGAGGCAGGTGCAGGGGACGGGTACGGAACGCGTTACTCCAGTTTTCCGCGACGCCACAGATTCGCCCCATGGCGAAAATCCTTGGCCGTGACGAACAGATTGCCGGCCGTGTGCATCAAACGGGACGATTTCGTACGTACCTGCTTTTCCATGGCGGAAATGCCGGAATCGCTGCTATCGGAACCTTCCGCAGCTTTCAATCGTGCGATCATATTGCGTGCCTCGATGCGCAATCCCAACGCAACCACGTCGGTGAACGCGGCCGCACGTTCCAGCGCAACCGCAAAATCGCCGGTGAACGCGCCTGCGAGAATCGAATCGGCAATATGCGCAATGTCATCTTCCGTGGGCGCCTGATCGACGCCGGCAATCGCCGAGGCGGTAGTGGCAACCGGCTCTCCAGCGCGCCACAACCGCGCGATCGACTCGCGATTCTTCCGCATCCACGTGCGCAGCAGATACAGCCGCCACAGAATGCCCGGCAGCGAATCCGGCTCGGCGCTGCTCCACAGTTCGGCGATCACGTCAACGCCCTCGCGGTCCACCAGCGTGAGCACGCGCTCCACCAGTTCGGCATCCTGCGTATGATGCACGCGGTCCAACAGTGCGGCCGCCGAAGCGTGGCTCATCTCGTTGATTTGCGCCGGATCGGCACCTCCCGCGATATTGTCGGCCATCATCTGGTCGAGTTGCCCCGGGCGGGCCGGACGCGGCGATCCGGTGTTGGTGAAACCGGCGGAACGGCTTGGTACAACCGATCCGGAACCGTAATGCATGCTAGTAGACAATGGGCGAAACCTTTTGAATATCGATAATGCTGGGACCTTGCGGCGTATCGATTATAAACAGCGCTACGGCGGTGCCGGTAGGCATGAACGGCGTTTTGGCGATGAGCTGCTTGGAGAGCGCTTTGCGGGCGCATAGTCCGCGCAAGTGATCGAACATGCCTCCGATAACCGGTCGGTGCATGCAGATCGCCGTGGTTTCGCGGGTCTCGAGCGTGAGCTGGATCTGCTTGAGGAACGCCAGCCATGCGATGGTCGGGTGCTCGGCGAAGGCGTCTTCGGTGAGCGCGTCGATGTGTTCCATCGGGCGTTCGGTCTGCCAGCTAAGCACCTGCAGTGTTTCCTGGCAGCGCAGCCATGGTGAGGTTGCGAGGCGGGTTGGGTTGTAGCAGGCGAGTTCGCGGTTGAGTGCGAATGCCGCGGCCGCGCCTTTCGGAGTGATCGGCCGGTTCGCGTCGGTGCCTTTCCAGGATTTGCGCGATTCGGCTTTGGCGTGACGCACGATCATCAGATTCTGCGCGGTCGCGGCACCCTCCTGTACGCGGTCCACAAAAATGGCGAGGGTGTCTTTATCGGTGGAATGCGTGAGGATTTTACGTGCTTCACGCACGGAAACCCACACGATATCGTTGATTTCGCCTACATCCGCGCGATGCACGGGGCCGAATGCGTCAAGCAGATGTTCCGCATCATCTCCGGAAATCGGTTGCGCCATCCAATACAACGTGTGCTTGGTGTCGACGGCGCGATCGTGTGAATGCCGGGTTTTCTTGCCTTCTTCGGACAGTGGATATTCGACTTCGCACAGATACGGGCCGAGTGCGATGGAAACGCCTGTCTCCTCGCCGATTTCTCGCACTGCGGCATGACGATGCGATTCGCCCTGCTCGAGTTTGCCTTTCGGCCAGCTCCAGTCATCGTACTTTGGTCGATGCACGATGCACACTTCAATGCTGTTGAGTTGTTCCTTTGGAGTTTTCTGCGCTGCGATTGCTGGATTTTCCGCGATTTCGCTACCGGTTTTCCACCGCCATACAATACCCCCGGCGGCTTCTACGACACGTCTCATGCTCTCGCTCATATCTTTCATTGTAAGTGGTTGGGCACGGGTTTCCCCATGATTGCGCGACGGCAATCGTGCCATCCGAGTTTTCCTGCGTTTTCCCACGATGGTGATCGCGTATGCCATAACATAGGAAATGGCCGATTCTGCAACAGCAGAATCGGCCATTTCCTACGGTTTAGTGCCTTGCCGGTCGGCGCGTATGCTTCTTGATGAGATATTCCTGGGAATCGACCAGCGGGCGACCCTCCTCATCCTTCGCATGACGCACGTAGGTTCCGTCGGCTGCCATATGCCACGAGGTGTGGAATCGGCCATTTGCAGATCCACGTACTTGATCAGCTCGTCGATCTGCTCCGGAGCGGTGATGCGTACCAGCGCTTCGACTCGACGGTCGAGATTGCGGTGCATCAGATCGGCGGAACCGATCCACACTTCCGGACCTGCGGCCGGACCTTCACCGATCTGCGGGCCATCGGAGTTCGCGAATGCGTAGATACGGCTGTGCTCGAGGAAACGACCCAGAATGGAACGCACGCGAATGTTCTCGGAAAGTCCTGGAACACCCGGCTTGAGCGCGCAGATGCCGCGTTCCACGATGTCGATCTTCACGCCGGCCTGGCTTGCACGGTATAGCGCGTCGATGGTCTTCTCGTCCACGATGGAGTTGACCTTGATCTTGATCCATGCTTCCTTGCCTGCGCGTGCCGCATCCTCTTCGCGGCGGATGCGCTGAATCAGACCGGAACGTACGGTACGCGGCGCTACCAGCAGACGGTGGAAGCTCGACTTCGGCGCATAACCGGACAGCTGGTTGAACAGGCGGGTCATATCCTGGCCGACCACCGGATCGCAGGTCAGCAGGCCGAGATCGGTGTAGATGCGGGCGGTCTTCGGATTGTAGTTACCGGTGCCCACATGGCAGTAGCGGCGCAGGCCGTCGGCTTCCTGACGCACCACAAGGCTCAGCTTGCAGTGGGTCTTCAGGCCCACGATGCCGTACACCACGTGCACGCCGGCGCGTTCCAGCTTGCGTGCCCATGCGATGTTGGCGTCTTCGTCGAAGCGTGCTTGATTTCGACCAGTGCCAGCACCTGCTTGCCCGCATGCGCCGCGTCGATGAGCGCGTCGATGATCGGGGAGTTGCTGGACGTACGGTACAACGTCTGCTTGATGGCGAGCACCTTCGGATCCGCCGCAGCCTGCGCTAGGAACGCCTGAACGGAGGTAGAGAACGAATCGTACGGGTGATGCAGGAGGATATCGCGTTCGCGAATCGCTGCAAAAATGTCTTGCGCGCGGGACGACTCCACCTCGGCAATCTGACGATTGGTGGTCGGCACGAACGAACGGTACTTCAAGTCCGGACGGTCGATGCCGCCAAGTTCGAAGAGCACGGTCGCATCGAGCGGTGCCGGCAGGCGGTACACCTCATCGGCGCTGACGCGCAGCTGGTCGGCGAGCAGCTGGGAAAGGAACGGGCTGGTTTCGTCGGAAATCTCAAGACGGATCGGCGGTCCGAAACGACGGCGCAGCAGCTCCTTCTCCATGGCGTTGAGCAGGTTCTCTGCATCATCCTCTTCCACGTCGATATCCTCGTTACGGGTAACGCGGAAGGATCGCGCTTCCTTGATGATCATGCCCGGGAACAGGGATTCCAGGTGCGCGATGATCAGGTTCTCCATGGTGATGAAGCCGTAGCGCACGTTGGTGGCATCGTCGTCGGTCATGTCGTCGACGGGCACGAGACGGTTCAGGTTTCCAGGAATCTTCACGCGAGCGAAGTGGGACTTGCCGGAAGCCGGGTTCTCCACCAGCACGGCGAGGTTGATGGAACCGCCGGAAATGTACGGGAACGGGTGGGCCGGATCCACGGCGAGCGGCGTCAGAACAGGGAACACCTGCTGACGGTAGTAGCGAGACAGGCGCTCCTGTTCGGCGGCGGTGAGCTTGTCCCAGCTCAGCAGCACGATCTGTTCCTTCGCCAGGTCGGGAAGAATGTGATCGATCATGTAGTGCGCGTGCTCGTCCTGCAGGCGGTGCGCCTGCTCGCTGATGGCGCGCAGCTGCTGCCTTGGGCTCAATCCGGAGGCGGCCGTCACGGCGATGCCGGTGTCGATGCGGCGCTTCAGACCTGCGACGCGAACCATGAAGAACTCGTCGAGGTTGTTCGCGAAGATCGCGGCGAAGCTTGCGCGTTCGATGATCGGCAGATCTTCGTCTTGGGCAAGTTCGAGGACTCGCTTGTTGAACTTCAGCCAGCTCAACTCGCGGTCGAAGAAGCGGTCGTTCGGCAACGGCTCTTCGCCGGCCTGAAGCTCACGCTTGTCGTTTTTATCGGTCTCGGCGATATGCTCAGCTATCTGGCTGCGCAAGATCGCCTTCGAGGGTGCGTCAAAAATCTGTGCCATACTTTCCTACTTTATCCTTAAGTAGCTGGAAATGCTGTAAAAAGCCGGCAAAATTTAGCTGGAGTTAACATTCGTTCGCTCATTGTGCAAATTATGGTGTCGACACGCCGTGTTTTTGTCGCAAACGCACGCAAACGAACAAACACGCCTTGCGTTTCGCACACGATGGAGCATTTTTATGATTCTTGCGATCGTAAAGCAACAGTTGCGACAAATACGGAACATCAGCCGGTTTCGGTTTGCGATTGCCGGATTGCTGAGCATAATTACGAAGTACAAGAACAACTTAAAGAGCAGAGCCCACAAAGAGTGTATGGCCAAGATAGGTCGTTACGTTGAACGGGCATTGGATAGACTTACCGTTACGACGATGTTGTTGTGCAGAGATTCTGCCCTTAAGGTTCTTGCAAGGAAGGCCCGCTCCGGCGGGTCTTCCTTTTTGTTTGCCTGTTCTCAGGGAGTTTTTCGGGAAAACGACGGACGCCGATTACCGTCGTTGTGTGGATAACGGTGCATAACACGCCGGGGTTGTGGATAACTCGCGTCCTCCGACCACAGGGCCGGTTCAGCTTGCAATGGTGCTCGCTGAAGCTTTTCAATCGACGGTATGAGTAATGCAACGTCTTTTTCGAATGTTCCTCCGGTGCCGCTGCCGTCGGGCGGCTGTTGCCGGTCGCCGGCGCGATCGCGCCGCAAGCGTCACCGCCGACACAACGCAGAACCGTCTCTGCGCAACGGTTCTATACGCCGCCGGGGTCGAATCACGGTGGAACGCAACTGGTTGGCGCTGTGCCTGGAACGTATGGCATGGTTGCGCAATGCGGTCGCGCATCGGTGGAGGAACCCTGCGATATGGGCAATGTGGTGGTTATCGACTCCGTGGTGGCAGGAGTGGGCACGAGCACTCTGGCCGCCTTACTGGCCCGCGAGCTGAGCGAACGCGGCCTCAAATGTGTGCTCGTCGACGCCGATCTGCAAGGAGGTGGGCTGGATGTGCTTCTTGGCGTGGAAAACGAGGACGGCTCACGCTTCGGGGAAATCAGCGCTCCGCTTGGCAATATCGACGGCAAAGTGCTACTGCGGGAGCTGCCAATCTGGGATGGTGTGCCATTGCTGGCATGCGATCCTTGGAAAACCGAAAATCCGCAATCGTGGGAAGTGCAAGCGTGCATTCATGCGCTATCGCAGGTGCGAAGCGTGGTCGTCGTCGATATGGGGCAATGGAACGGACTGCAGGATTTGACGGAACTGCGCAAGGCCATCCGCATTACCGTGGTCGAACTGACGGTACTTGGTCTTGCGCGGGCCAAAGCGAATCTGCGGGCGCATCACGGTTCAATCGGAGAACACGATGCCGCAACACGGGAACGGGAGTTTCTCGTAGGCGTGCAACCGCGTGGAACCGTACGCGACCATGGCACGACGGCAATCGAGGAAGCGGCGGAATACCTCGACTGCGATATCACCGCGGTCATCAAACCGGATGCCAAGCTTTGCAGCGAACTCTTGGAAGGGCTTGGACTGCGCAAACCCAATCGTACGAACGCGAAAGCCATCGCAACGTTGGCGGATCTCATTCAGGAAGCGTTGGGAGAAAAGAGCATCAGTCATGGAACTCGGGCCACTTAGCGACATCGCATCCGAGCCGGGCGTCACCGACATCGCGGTAACCTGCGACGGAACGGTGTGGGTGGATCGCGGCCAAGGTATGCGGCCACATGCATTGCGCGTGCCATTCAGCGGTCCCCAAGCCATCCGCGATTTCGCCGTGCGGCTGTGCTCGCAGCTTGGCAGAAGGCTCGACGACGCTGCCCGATAGCCGACGCCTCCACCGTGGAAGGCGTGCGCGTGCACGCGGTTATCGCACCGCTCGTTCCTCAAGGCGCCGCCATCAGCATACGATTGCCGGACGTTGTTGCGCCCAGTCTGGAATCTTTGGCGGAAAACGGCATGTTTCCAAGCGGATGGATGCCCTTGCTGGAAGGATTCGTGGAACGAAGGGCCAGCGTGCTCGTGACCGGCGGAACCGGAGCAGGCAAAACCACGCTGCTCAAAGCAATGCTTATGCGATGCGCGCCGGGGGAGCGCGTCATCACCGTGGAGGAGGTGCGCGAACTTGGCATGCTCAACCATGCCAACCACGTGTCGCTGGTGACGCGCGGCGCCAACATGGAAGGCAAAGGCGCCATAGGGCTGTCGCAGCTGATATGCGCGACGTTGCGTATGCGGCCGGACCGCATTGTGGTGGGCGAATGCAGGGGCGGCGAAATCGTGGATCTGCTGCGCGCGCTGAATTCCGGGCATCGCGGAGGCATGACCACCTTGCATGCCAATCAGGTGACGGCGGTTCCCTCACGTTTGGTGGCCTTGGGATTGCTCTCCGGGCTGAATCCGCAAGCCACCGCGGCGCTCGCGCAAGACGCGTTCGACGTAGTGCTGCATGTGGGCCGAGTGGGAGGCAGGCGGCGCATCGCGCAAATAGGACGGCTTGAATTCGCAGAGGGGAAACTGCGGGGAAACCTATTGGCCGGGTGGAACGGCAGCCAAATGCGGGCTTCGCAACAGTGGCCTGATTTCGTGCGCGTATGGAGTCGTTGAATCGAGGTGGGCAGATGGAAAGCCTCAGCATTATTTGCGCGGTATTGTGCGGACTGGCCGTATGGCTGTGGCCTCGCCGAAACGTATGCGATGTGGGCGAACGGGCGGGAAACGTAGTGGGGCGCGCAGGCGAAAGCCTTGATGAAAAACCTGATGGAGGATTCGATGGGCGGTCTGACGGAATCGAAGAGGCGAACATGCCGTCGAAACCATTGCCCGCCATCGGATGTGTGGCGTGCGTGGCTTCCCTCCGCGCATCCGTGCGCAGCGGAGCCACATTGGTGCAGGCGTTCGAAGAATTGGGTGGAACGCCGTTCGCCACACCCGAACTTACCAGGCTTCGCATAACCATGGTGATCCGCAGCCGATGCCCGCCCAAAGAGCAATGCGGCCAAGTCGAACGGCTGAGCGGCGAGCTATATGCGGCCTGTCAGCTGAGCCTGACGCTCGGATGCGAAACCGGCCGATGCCTGCAGGCGGTGCTGAATCGTTGAAACGACAACGATTATTGGATGATCTGCGTACCAACGCATTCGCCATGCCCAAAGCGACGGTGAAACTCCTGATGGCGTTGCCGCTGCTCACTGTGCTCTTGGGAGAAGGTATGGGTGCGCACTCATTGGCCTTCCTTGTTTCAGGGGTCAAAGGCTTGGCATGCCTCGGATTTGCCCTCTGTTGCTACACGTTCGGACTTATCTGGATACGTGCGCTGATGCGGCAGGATGATATGAAAGGAGCCATGTGATGACTGGCTTATGGATGCTGACGGCGGCGGTGTGCGCGGCCGAAGCGATGTGGCTGAAGCAGTGGAGGCCGGTCCGTGTGCCAGCCGACCTTGCGCCCGCCGGACGAGTGCGGGAACTTCCGCTGCCGCTGGTATTGGAGATGCTCAGCGTCGCCATACGGCAGGGATCCTCCATTCCACGCGCGCTGATTGCCGTGGGCGATATCGCTGCAGGAGAATTCGGCGCGGGACTACGGTCGGCCGGAGAACAGTTGAATAGGGGAATTCCTTGGAATGACGCATGGCCGGATGATGGCGATCTTGCGGTGGTGCGCGATGCGTTCGCCTCGTCATGGCACAGTGGCGCCTCGCCGGTGGAACGTTTGGAAACAGCGGTCGAACAATTGGATTGGGATGAGCGCTCGCAGATCGAACAGGCTGCAGCGAAATTGTCGGTTCGTTTGTTGCTACCGACCGGATTGTGCTTTCTTCCCGCATTTGTTGCGGTGGGGATTATTCCGGCCGTTATGTCGTTTGTGGGATGACGGCAGGAAAGCAACGTGGGAAATATGGCTCGGGAAATGTGGGAAACGGACAATCCTCGAAGAACGATGTTTTGTGGATAAATGTGGATGACACGCCGTGGTTGTGGATAACCCACGTCCTCCGACCACAACCCTGAAAAAACGTTCCGACGGGCACGATGATGCGCAACACTGGGTGCACTCGGCCATCTGGCCGAGGTTGTTCGAACGAAAGGAACGCCATGAACAACGAAACGCCAATCAACGTCGATGGCTCGCCAGACCTGATGGGCAAGGCAGGACAGCTGCTGCATGCCATGCGTGAACGGGCCGGCAAAGCGGTATGCCTGCTGGACGCGCGTATGCGCACGCTGACCGTCGAACCGGAGGAAGGCGCTGCCACTGCCGAATATGCGGTGGTTTTGGTTGCCGCCACCGGATTCGCAGCCGTTTTGGTGGGCATTATGAAATCCGATGCCATCAAAACGCTGCTGACCAACATCATCAAGAAAGCGCTGAGCGTCGGGTGATTCATGCTGAGGCAATGGTGGAAACGCCATACCGATGATGCCGATGAGGGAGCGGCCACCGCGGAATTCGCGGTGGTGCTCCCCTGCGTGGCGGCGGTGGCGATTTTGGTGTTGTGCTTGGGGCGTGCGTCTGTGGTGTCCATGAATTGCCAGGATGCGGCGGCGGCCGGTGCCAGGGCTTTCGCGGTTGATGATACGGGCGGCGAATCGAAGGCGAGGACCGCGGTCATGGCGGCTGCGGGAGGTTCGGCGACGGTACGGTTCGAGCGTGGGGCGGACTTCGTCACCGTCACGGTGCAATGCCCTGTGGTGCCGGATCCGACCGGTGTGCTGCCCACTCGAGTTACCGGCAAGGCGACCCGCTACTTCTAGCGTTGCTCCGAAGCGTGCTGGTCTCTGCGCAGTGAGATGCGGGATTGTTGGTTGTGGCCTGTGCATGGAGGTCTGTGAGGTTTGGAGCTTGCGACATACGACGTGTGAAACATGTTGTGAAACACTATTGGCAACCATTTGATGGATGCGGGTCGGAAAGGAATGGGTAATGTGAAACGCCTTGTGAAACATTGGTTTGCTTGGATTCGCGGGTCCGATGAGGGTTCGGGGACATATCCGGTGTGGCTTTGATCGCAGTGGCCGCCATCATGCTGGGCGCGGCCGCGTCGGCGGGCAATCTGCTGCTGTGCTTGCATCGCGCGCAGAATGCGGCCGACCTGGCGTCGGTAGCGGCGGCCAATGCGTTGTATTCGGGATCGTCCGATCCTTGTTCCGTGGCGGAACGCACTATATCCGGCAATAATGCGACGATCGGATCCTGCACGATAGAAGGCGAGGATGTGCTGGTCGAAGCGCAGGTCGGCACGCAAATGCCATTCGTATCGCATGTCGGCAAACAGTCACGGGCGGGGCCGATTGTCTGCGAATAAGCGTGGTGCGGAACGGTACATTGTGCGGGAAATCGCGCTTCGTAAAAAGGGATCTTTCTACGTAAAGGAACATTCGTTCCACAAAACACGGCCATTTGTATGGAAAGCCGTTCGCATGTGGCGTGTGGAGCGAATCGCGGTTATCGTACTGAAGTATGAGCGAAACGTCATGTGTGAATGCGACCGTTGCCGTTGTCGGCAATCCGACGTCAAACAAAGGCAAGGGTGCCGAGGTCGGCAAGCAGGTGGTTGAGCTGCTGCAAGAGGTCGGGCGCAAGCATGGCTTCAACGTGATCGACGTGACCGGCGAGAGCTTCGACGATTCCTTGGCGAATGCCAGGAATCGCAGGAACGAATACGACTACCTGGTGGCGGTCGGCGGCGACGGCATGATTGCGCTTGGAGCCAATGCCGTGGGCTGTTCCGGTAAACCGTTGGGCATTGTGGCGACGGGTTCCGGCAATGATTTCGCCCGCGGTCTTGAGCTGCCGGTCAATCGCGTGGAAACCGCTGTCGACGGCATCGTCGGCGCGATTGTGCGCGGCACGCATATTGACGTTGATATGGGTTTGGCCACGTCGTTGCAGGGCGGGTATGCCGTCGATTCCAGTACCGGCGATGATCTGGTCGGCGATTCGGACGTGCCATTGCGTCCGGCGGTCAACCGCTTCTACGCGGGCATGCTGTCGTGTGGTTTGGATGCGAGTATCAACGACCGTGCCAACCATTCCCGCTTGCCCAACGGTTCGGTGCGCTATTTCGTGGCAGCGATTGTGGAATTGACGCATATGAAGCGGTACGGATACCACATCAAAGCCACGTTGGCCGATGGAACGGTGGAAGAAAGAGACATTATTTCACCGTTGCTTACGGTGGCCAATTCACGGCATATTGGCGGTGGCATTGAGATTTCGCCATATTCACGATTCTCGGATGGGCTGCTTGACCTGGTATGGCTCGACCACGTGCCCAATGTCGCCGAATGCGTGGATGCGGTGTCTCACGCGTATAGCGGCAAGATCCTCGGGTGCAAGGTGTTTGGTGGAAGCGTGTGCGCGATATCGAAATCACCCGCGCGCAAGAGGGTGATGAGCCGCCGGTCTTGATGGCGGACGGTGAATATGTTGGTCGCCTGCCTGTCAAGGTCGTAGTTCAAGACCGTGCGTTGCGTGTGCTGGTGCCGCCGGCCGTGGCGGAAAGCCAAGCTGCCAACACCGAAGAAAAAGTGCTGGAAGCCATCAAGCGTGATCACCGTGATCCTGTCACCGGCAAAACCGACACCTACTACGCGAAGCGCTCGCGGTAGCGCGAGCACATTGGCCACGAGCGCGAACGGGAAGCGTTTGGACCATTCGGGCTTGCCGATCTTGCCCCACTTGTATTTGAGCGCCATGGAGCCGATGCGGCCCGCGTTTACATGTATTCGTTCAGGTGCAGCGTCTGTGCCGCGACCTGTCTGATGACGGTGTCTTCAATGTCGGGATGCAGTCTGATCAGCGAAATCAGGCCAACGATGAGCGTATAGAACGTCTCATGCTCGTTGGTGATGGGCATGCCATGCAATTTCTCGAAATCGCGCACTGTCGAATTGCAGATGTATTCCGCAATGCGATCGGCCACGCGGTCGATGAATTTGATGTACAGTCCCGCGTTGCCGTCTTCGATCATGCGTTGGCTGAACGGGCCTCATCGGCGATGAGGGAACGGGTCAGTCGCACCACGTCATCGAGCGCTTTCGAGATGTTGCCGACTTCTCGATTGGCGTTCCACTCCTCCAATTGCGAGATGACTTCGTCGATGACGTCGTCGAGCACGGCGTCCGCAACTTGGTCTTTGTCTTGGAAATAGTGGTAGAAGAGAGATCTGGTCATGCCTACGCGACCTGCGATATCGCTGATCGTGATTTTCGAAAAGCCCTTTTCCAGGCAGATTGCGCGGGCTGCATGCACGATTTGCGCGCGGCGTGCGTCTCCGACTGTTGTTGCGGAGGCGTTGTGCTGTCCGTCCATGGCTTTCTCTCCTTCGTTCGAGTGGCGTCTCTCACCTGCGCGACACGTTGACACTCTGTCAATTTCTTGACTGCCCTCAGTCTAAACCGTAAATTGACACAATGTCAATTTCGTAGTGTCGATGTCGTCACTCCCAGCTTAAACGTTGCCGCGGCGCTTGTCTTTGGGGACACGCGCTTCACCGTTACGGGCAGGCTGTGCGGCCGGTCTTTGAGAAAAAACGTGTCGTAATTAATCGGTAGCCTAGTGACACCACAGCGGAAGGAATTGCGATGGCACTGGCACTCTATAGAAGGTATCGTCCCGACACGTTCGACGGCGTGATCGGGCAGGATCAGGTCACGATTCCGCTGATGCGAGCGCTTGATGAGAACAAACTTACGCACGCTTACCTGTTTTCCGGTCCGCGCGGCTGCGGCAAAACCAGTTCCGCACGCATTCTCGCGCGTTGCGTCAACTGCGCGAAAGGCCCGACCTCGCACCCGTGCGGCGAATGCGAAAGCTGCAAGGACCTCGCCACAGGCGGCCCCGGTTCCATCGACGTGGTGGAAATCGACGCCGCTTCGCACAACGGTGTGGACGATGCCCGCGAACTGCGCGAACGTGCCGGATTTGCCCCCGCCCGCGACCGCTACAAGATTTTCATTCTCGACGAAGCCCACATGGTCACGCCGCAAGGCTTCAACGCGCTGCTGAAAATCGTGGAGGAGCCGCCGGAGCATGTGATGTTCATCTTCGCCACCACCGAGCCAGACAAGGTGATCGGCACCATCCGTTCGCGCACCCACCATTACCCGTTCCGCCTAGTGCCGCAGGAGGTTATGGGCCCGTACCTCGAGCAGATCTGCGAAGACGAGCATATCGAAGCCGAGCCGGGCGTGCTGCGCCTTGCCATGCGTGCCGGCGGCGGTTCCGTGCGAGACACCCTTTCCGTGCTTGACCAGCTCATGGTCGGTGCGGTCGATGGCAGCATCGCATACGACTCCGCGGTTGCGTTGCTTGGCTTCACGCCTGACGCTCTGATCGGCGAGGCCGTCGACGCCGTTGCGACAAAAATGGCGAAGCACTGTATGGCGTGATTCAGAAGGTCGTGGTCGGTGGTTTCGATCCCCGTCGATTTGTTGAGGATTTGCTTGCCCGCGTACGCGATCTGCTGGTGCTCACGTTGGTGGAGAGCGTGCGGAAAGCGTGCTTTCCGACGATGCGGCCGCCGAGAACATGGATGATTTGCGTCGTCAGGCTTCCGCTTTGGGATTGTCTGCGCTGACGCAGATGGCTGACACGATCAATGCGACGCTTGCCAATATGACCGGTGCGATTTCGCCGCGCATGCGATTGGAATTGCTTGCCGCGCGCTTGTTGGCCGGGCGTGAGGAAGGGATGGCTGTCGTTGCGTCATCTTCCGGTGTACCTGATTTTGCCGGCGATGCCGGAACTTCCGCGGCTGCCGAATCGTCGCGTGGATCCATGGCCGGCTCCCGTCGCCGTGCGGCACGACATGCCGCAGGAAATGTGCGGGCGCAGGATTCTGCGCCTGTGATCGATACCCCTTCCGCGCCTGTGCAGCCGTCCGTGGCGCCGACGAATCCTGCCGATGCCGTCGCATCCGGCGTGGCTTCCGTGCTTGCTGACGTGCAGCAGGCGATGAATGCGACGACTTCCGTCGCTTCCGCTGCGCCTGCCGCAACTTCCGTACCAGCTCCCATTCATGACGATCGCACCCCCGACCAGAAGTGGGATGCGCTGGTCGCAGCCCTTCCGGAAGACGTGCAACGTTACGTAAGCCGTGAAAAAGTGCCTCGCGTGCTACTGAGCGGCGACCGTCTGTGGATCAAATTCGACAAGGCGCTCAGCAAATACGCGTTGCCAAAGCGGTGGCAAAGGAATCGGTGGACGGCAATACCGAAGTGGTGAAAATCGTCCGCGCCGAAGTGCATAAGGCGTTCGGACCGAGCGTCACGCTCGCGCCTGCCAAAAAGCTGGCGGACGGGTCCGAATCGGTGCCGTGGAGCAAACTCAGCCCGGAAGAGCAGAGCAAGATCAATGCGCAACTCGTGCAGGAACAGCTTAAAGCGGCCACGCTGCTGACGGCCAATCTTGGTACTGCTGCAGGTCTCGAATCCTCCGGCAAGGAGCCGGCCGGCACAAGCGCGAAGAGCGCCGAAGACGGTGGCAATGCCGGAGATTCCGGCGATGAGGAGGGCCATCGAGCTGCTGCCGGTGGATCCGAGGAAGTCGATCCATGGGCGGCCCCGACGCAGGAAGTCCATCATCGGAACGGCCTGTTCCGGATGATGACCCTTGGGTTGCATCTGCACAGCCGATGCAACCGCAATCGGTGGTCGCAAGCGGCGTCAACGATGTGAAAGCGCCGGAACAACATGCGAAACATGTGGCTGTTCCCGATGTCAGCGATAACGTTGATCCTTGGGCGGCACCGATGCCTGTACCGCAGCAAGCGCCGGTGGACGACGATCCTTGGGGTAACCCCATGCCGATTCAGGCAGGACCGGTGGATCCCATGCCTGCTCCAACGGAACCTGAGGTGGTTCCGAAGCACGCCAATCACCAGCATCGCGCACCGCGGCAGGACGCGGCACCGCAGCAAGGCCAGCCGAATGCCGATCCGTGGAGCCAGCAGTTCTCCGCGCCGGCGCAGCCAATGCCGCAGGTCGCCGCGGAAGATGACGAATATTCCATGAGCGACGAGTCGATCGGGGCGTCAACCGCGTTAAGCGTGGACGATCTGACCCGACTGTTCGAGGTGAAAAAAGTCGAGGATTTCGGGCCGGACGATGCAAAAAACCCGCGCAACATGCAGCAGAAGAAGAATCTCGACGACTGATGGCGGTGCAGTCGCAAGCAAAAATGCGAAACCGAGCAAAATCGACGAATCAACGCAATCGTAAGCACTGCATAATCGCGAATCTTATGGAAACCAAGGAGAGGTGAACCATGGCACTGGCCTATGACGGCGCCATCCAACGACTGATCGACGCGTTCGCGCACCTGCCCGGCATCGGGCCGAAAGGCGCGCAACGCATCGCCTTCTACCTGCTCAACGCATCCGACGAGGAATCACAGGGCTGATCGACGCCATCGCCGAAGTCAAAGAGAAAATACGATTCTGTGACATTTGCGGCAACGTGTGCGAAACCAGCCCATGCCCGGTCTGCGCCGATCCGCGTCGCGACCACAGCGTGATCTGCGTGGTCGAAGAGCCGAAAGACGTGATGAGCATCGAGCGCACGCGCGAATACCGCGGCCTGTACCACGTGCTCGGCGGCGTCATCAACGATGGCCAACGTGCAGCCCAGCGACCTCAACATCGCCAAACTTATCGAACGGCTCAAAGACGGCGAAGTCACCGAAGTGATCCTCGCGCTCAACCCGAATGTGGAAGGCGAAGCGACCACCAGCTTCCTGTCGCAGCTGCTTTCGCAAACCGACATTAAAGTCACGCGATTGGCGAGCGGCCTGCCGGTCGGTGGCGACCTTGAATATGCCGACGAAATCACGCTCGGACGCGCGTTGGCGGGGCGTCGCGCGGTCTGACATCATATTCGCCACATCCGTTACATTGCCGGCATATGCTGACGATTGCGCAAACGTTGCGCGGGCGATCATGGAAGACCCGTGCGGAACGTATGTACGAAAAAACGCGCGGAGGATTTGCGAGGATCCCATATATTGTTCCGCATGTTGGGCGTGCAGGGGCTTGACAAATCGGATTTTTCCTATAATTGACCAGCCTGCTTAGTATGTTGGCGGGCAACACATTGAAGAAGATTGGATAAGTTGTGGCTCTCATCGTGCAGAAATTTGGCGGCTCTTCCGTAGCGACCCAGAATCGATCAAGCGCGTGGCCCGACGCATCATCGAAACGAAGAACGCCGGCAATGACGTGGCCGTCGTGGTCTCCGCAATGGGAGACACTACCGACGACCTGATCGATCAGGCGCTCAGCATCGACTCTAACCCGCCGGCGCGCGAGATGGACATGCTGATGACCGCAGGCGAGCGTATTTCGATGAGTTTGCTCGCAATGGCAATTCATGCGGCCGGCTCTCACGCCTACTCCTTCACCGGCTCCCAGGCTGGTTTCATGACCGACGCCCAGTTCGGTACCGCGCATATCAAGGCCGTGAAGCCTGACCGCGTGCGTCGTGCGCTCGACAAGGGTTCCGTGGCCATTGTGGCCGGCTTCCAAGGCGTGAATGAGGGTGGCGACGCCACCACGCTCGGACGAGGTGGATCCGATACCTCGCAGTGGCTTTGGCAGTGGCGCTGGACGCCGACGTATGCGAGATCTACACCGACGTCGATGGCGTGTTCACCGCCGATCCGCGCATTGTGCCGACTGCACGCCGTATCCCCGTCATCGACTACGAGTCGATGCTGGAAATGTCTTCCTGCGGCTCCAAGGTGCTTGCCCTGCGTTGCGTGGAATACGCGCAGCGATTCGACATGCCGTTGCATGTGCGCAGCTCCTTCTCCCACCGTCGCGGCACGCTGATCGTGCCGGAAGACGTCGATCCGCGCACATTGCCGAACATCTGAGATATCTGAGATTCGCATTCGGCAATCGCGAGACATCGCAGGCAATCGCAAGAAAACCAAGACTTTACGAACAAAGGTAAGAACATGAGCGAAAACAACAACCAGTCCTTGGGAGATCTGTTCCCCGATCTGGGGCCGGAAGTCCCGATCATTTCCGGCGTCGCACACGACAACACCGAATCGCTGGCCACCGTGCGCCGCGTGCCGAACGAGCCGGGCATGGCCGCCAAGGTGTTCACGCTGCTGGCCGAGGCCGGCGTGAACGTCGATATGATCGTGCAGGCTTCCGCTTCCACCGGCACCGCCGATATTTCCTTCACCGTGCCGGGTTCCGCCGCTGCCAAGGTGCGGGATGTGTTGCAGGAGAAGCAGGACGAGCTGGGCTACCAGTCCTTCGACATCGACGCCAACGTGGGCAAGGTGGCCGTGGTGGGCGTGGGTATGAAGACCCACTCCGGCTTGGCTGCCAAGTTCTTCAACGCGCTGAGCGACGAGGGCGTGAATGTGCTGATGATCTCCACGTCCGAAATCCGCATCGCCGCGCTGGTCCCGCTCGAGCAGCTGCAGGACGCCGTCCGCGCGCTGCACACCGCCTACGGCTTGGATGCCGAGCAGGTGGAAGCCGTGGTGTATGGCGGTACCGGTCGCTGACGCAATACCGCGCAATAACAATCGAAAAAAGACTTGACTGGATTGCTTGAGGCGTCTCAGCCAAGTCTTTTTTATTCCCATATCTGTTTTACAGATATTTTTTCAGATAATCTGCAAATGAAAAAGCGGAGGATTGCTGAATAATCAACAATCCTCCGCAATATTATGTTCTGCAGAAATCAGATATCACCATGTGCAATCATGCATGATCATGCGTAACTGCAGAACATATGCAGATCGTTATCACTTCTTGGTGATGTAGCCGAGTGCCTTCAGCATTTCGGCGCTTTCCAAAGCGCCGCCGGCAGCGCCGCGCAAAGTGTTGTGAGCGAGCCCCACGAACTTCCAATCGAAAATGGAATCCTCGCGCAGACGGCCGATGGAAACACCCATGCCACCCTCGTAGTCCACGTCCTTCTTGACCTGCGGGCGATCGTCGTCGGTCAGGTACTGGATGAACTGCTTCGGCGCATGCGGCAATCCAAGCTCGGAAGCCTTGCTCGTGTAGTTGACCAGGCGATCGACGAGCTCTTCCTTGGTCGGGTTCTTGCCGAAGTTGATGAACACGGTGGCGGTGTGGCCGTTGAGCACAGGCACGCGAATACACTGCGAGGTGATCTTCAGCGGGCCGTCGAACGGCACGATCTCGCCCTTTTCCTCATCGACGCGGCCGAACACCTTCAGCGGTTCCTTCTCGGACTTCTCCTCTTCGCCGGAGATGAACGGAATGATGTTGCCCACCATTTCCGGCCAGTCGTTGAACGTCTTGCCCGCGCCGGAGATGGCCTGATAGGTGCTCACGATAACCTCGCGCGGCTCGAATTCCTTCCAAGCGGCGAGCGCCGGGGTGTAGGCCTGGATGGAGCAGTTCGGCTTGACGGCGATGAAGCCGTGCGTGGTGCCGAGGCGCTTGCGCTGGTGTTCAATCACCTCATAATGCTCCGGGTTGATCTCCGGCACGACCATCGGCACGTCCGGAGTCCAACGGTGGGCGCTGTTGTTCGACACGACCGGCGTTTCGGTCTTCGCGTATTCCTCTTCGATGGTGCGAATCTCAGCCTTCGGCATGTTCACTGCGGAGAACACGAAATCGACGTTTTTGACCACGTCTTCCACGCCGGCCACGTTCTTGACGACCATGTTCTTCACGAATTCCGGCATCGGCGTTTCCATCTTCCAGCGACCGCCGATGGCCTCTTCGTAGGTCTTGCCGGCGCTGTGCGCGGATGCGGCAAGGGTGACCAATTCGAACCACGGATGGTTTTCGAGCAGCGTGACGAAGCGCTGTCCGACCATGCCCGTAGCTCCGAGAATGCGACCTTAATCTTTTCGGACATAACAACCTCTCGCTTATGCTGGAACGGTTTCGTATGATTTCACGCTTGAGGTCGACCAGCCGGCCCCAAACGACTTCGTGGGCGGCCACATGCGTTGTTCAATCTTACGAAAACCCGCCGTCAAGCCGTTCCCGCTATCCGCATGCTGGTCCGGCGCGCGGCGTCGCGTCTAGCGTGGATGGTTTCGCCCAGTGCCTACTGTCCGCTACTTGTCGTCATTGCGCGACCATGCGAACAACAATACGATGAGCGAGATGGCGTTGAGTATATTGCTGACGATATCCACAGTCGAGCCTGAGAACAGACCTCCCGGGGAGATATGTGAATACTTCAAGCCGAGTGTGAGCCAATCCAAGGTGCAGATGGCCGTCGTGCAAACGATGAACGCCGGCGGATAGGTTCTGGAAAACCACACGAATATTGGAATCATCAAACCGAGCGCACACCATAGCACAAGCCAAAGGTGCGTGCCCAAAGGCAAGGATGATTGCGACTGAACAGGAAGATTCCCAATGACCTCAAGCCCGCACACCAGTGCGATGACGATGATGAAATATGCGATCCATTGTGCTGTACGCCGAAACATGCCAATCTCCTCATCCTTGCTGGTTGGACAAAACTCATTGTGCTCCGTACCAAATATTCGGAATAGTCGTAGTGCCTGTTGTCGAGTACTGGGTGAACATAATGATACCTCTGCCTGGTTTCGCCGCTTGTTTAGCCTGTGCAATTGATGATGCAGAATAGAGTTTGGCCATGCTTCCCACCCAGCCAGGGACAAATTTGCTAACATTTCCGCCGGTCTCTAGCCCTCGTATGTAGGCTTTTGTGTTGTCGCTATCCATCCAGCGCTCGGTGAGGCCGTTCCAATGGACTATATATTTGTTCACGCCTCGTGCCCTTGCTGAGGATTGGTAAATGGTCACTGTCAGCGTTGTGGAATCTACGACAGAATTTTTCGAACGGGAAAGGTCATTCATGATGAAGAGCTGGTGTTCTACCATATTGATGGCTTCTTGCGAGTACCCATCCGTGAGTGCGGCATCTTCATTGAGAGTGAAGGCTCCTGTTGGACTGGTTGATATGTATTCGTCAAGGCCTTGAATTGCGGCAGGTGTCGAGATCGTCGGAGATTCCACTGCTTGTGCGAAAGGTTGGAATGCTGTAGTTAGGAGGAGGCCGGTCAGCAACGCCATCATGAAGAAGACGATTCTCTTTTTGATGATTGTCATTGTTATCTCCTTGATTTGTTGTGTTCGCTTCAATGCGAACACAACAATAATGTGTTTGGGAAAGCGCTGAGGCAATGATGATTCCAGAAAAAATGGAAGCCGTATAGGTGACTCCCCTTATGGGAACTATGCTGGAAAATATGGGCGAGAAGCAGAGTGGTTTTCACATTGATGTGGGGATTCTCGATAATGATGCGTGCGCGTTAGAAATGATATCGCTCCTGTTGCGTCAGAGGGACGCGGCGATACGTATTGGCTGGAGCGATACGAATGCGCAATACACGTTGGAACGTATGGTATTTGGACCGTTGTCTGACGCTGTAACGGTCAAAGTTATCGTTCTAGATCTTGCACTGAATGGTATTTCCGGAATCGATGTCTGTCGGCAGATAAGATTACGAGACTCAAGAGTTGGTATTCTCGGTGTGAGCTCGTACGCGCTTGATCAATACCGTCAACGGTTAGCTTTGGCGGGGGCGCAAGGTTTATTTTCTAAGCAAGAAATCCTTTCGCCGGATTTCGTAAATGCGGTACATATCGCGGCATCTGGGAAAAGTGCGGATGTCGACCATGGTTTTCTTTCCGTTGAAGAAGCGTATGCGCGCCTTCATGCTGTTCCGAAAGTAGCGCATGCAGGCATTTCTGCTCGTGAATTGGAGATTCTTGGAATGTATGCGAGGGGGTTAACTACTGGTGAAATTGGTGGCCGTCTCAATATCTCATGTGCTACGGTGCTTTCGCATGTTAATCATGCTGCTCAGAAACTTGGCGTCAGGAAACGGGTGGAGGCCATCCGGATATGTAGACAGAGACATCTGATTCAGGTTGAATCAACCGGAAATGATTAATAACGTATACGGGATAAGTCGATGCATATATGGAGATTTGGCGTGGCTGCTAATTCGTTATCAGGCGACTTAAAGCATATGTCGCACCTTCAGAAGACACTGATGCCTTTTGTTCTCGTATGCCTATTGGTTCATTTATGCGGAGTAAGCGACGCACTACTCCGGTCGTCATGCGCCATGACTGATTGTGATTTATTTCTGATCGGTTTCTCGTTTGGATCATTGGTTTGCACTGTTTTTTCTCCATGGCATGGCAGTTGGGTGACGCTTATTGTTTGGTGTGTTTCTCTATTCCCGAGTGGGTTGTGGAACTCTTTGCCTCCGGAATATTTTATGGCTTGTGCCATGGCTCTCGGAATAATTGGGTACTTTCAGCTGAATCAGGGGTTGGCGCTCGCCGCTGTGGTATCGGGAATGAGTTGGTTTCTTCCTCTGATTGGACATGAGGAGAAAGACATTGACGCAGGGAGTTGCTCTCAAAGGTTCTTTTTGATACTGGTAATGTGTCTTGTGCCAGCATTGATAGGTGGATTAATGCAACAGACTCAACGTCAGATGGAACTGCGTGATATGGTGCGGAGGCAAGAAGAAAAACTGGAGATTGCCCATACGCTACATGATTATGTGACCAATGACGTCGTCGATGCGATTTTATTGCTCGGGCAAGTGCAGGATGCCGATTCGGTCAAGCTCGACGAAGCAAAGGGATGTCTTCGGAAGGCGTCGCTACGTTCCCATGCTTTGATTGAGCAACTTGAAGATGTTCATCATGCCAACGATGAGGATAGTGGCATAACAGATGTCTCAAGAGGACAGGTGGACGGCGATGAGGTCCTTAGGGCGTTATGTGAAATTGCAAGGACGCATCAATCACGATTAGAACTGTTGGGATTTGATGGCGCGGTGCTTTTGCCTGAATTGATTTCTGGGGATGATTGCATGGAGCGTGAAACCATATTGTTGGGATTGGTGAGAGAACTTTTTGCAGATGTGGCGAAGCATGCCGATGCTCGATACGGGTATGTGTTAACCGTTGAAGCGTCTCTTAATGAATATCTAATACGGTTACGGGATGTCGCTGCTGCTGATGCGTCCATTGAATCTGGAGGTACGGGGTTGAGCAGATATGAAGCACAATTAAAACGGCAGGGCGGTTATTTGCGAACTCAATGTGAAGATGTGGAGAGTGGTCTTCATTGGTGGAGTTTGGAGGCCAGAGTTCCTAGGAACGTCGGTAATCGCGCTCGCGTACACTGGTAGACATGTCGAAGGCATCAGAAGAAGCGCAAAAGCAGTTGGACCGTATCGTGGCGTTGGGCTACCCGGATGTGGCCGATATGTCGGCCGCCGCGTTCCGTGCTTTGGCGCGCCCGCTCATCCGTGCGTTGGAGGATTCCGATTTGGGCACGCAGATTCTGTTGGTGCCTACGCGCGAGTTGGTTTCCCCGGAATCGTTGATCGCGCGTACGTCGATCAACCGTATGGCTGGTTTCACCACGATGCCGCCGCGCGATATCGCCAGTTTTCTTCCGCAGGATGGTTTCGAACCTCCGGAAGGTCCGTTTTACTTGGTGGTCGAGCCGCATACGGGAACGTGCTACATCAATCGAGAGCCCGATGTGGCGCGCAAGCTGATCGATTCCGACGAGCGTTTGCCGCTTACGTTGGAAGAGGGTCTTGCGATTGCCACGCAGCATCCGGAATGGTTGTTGGAGAAGAACGGTTTCAATTTGTTGGGATCGCGTTCCGCGGATGGTCGTGTGCCGAGTATTTGGATGAGCCAGAATGCGCCTCGATTGGGTGCGGTATGGCCGAATTCCCGTCATACTTGGCTTGGCAACGCGTTTTGCGTGTCTCGTCGCGGCGTCAGTTTGTTCCACTGACGTTCTGCTGATATTTCGCAGATTTTCCACAGATTTTCCGCATTCCACAGATTGGCGATTGTCCGACTGTTGCGACGGCCACGCCTTGCGTCGCCGCACCTAGCGCTTGAATAGTTTGGCGATGGCGTGGCCGGCTGCGGCGCACATTACCGATCCGATGCCCAGCAGTGTGGCGGTGACCTGCGGGCGGCGCAATTCGTTGCGGATGCCGATCAGATCGGTCACGCAATGGTCTTCGAAGAACACGCGCAATTCGTTGCTGGAGTAGCGCCCGATCAAGTCGCCCCACGTGAGCATGCGCGTCACGTAGCTGACCGGATTGTTTTCGCGGAATTCGAACAGTCGAATGCCTCGCAGCCGCGATTTCGGACCATAGCATTCAAAGCCGCAGGTCGGCGCGTAGCCAAGATCAATGTCATGCACATGCCCGACGAACGCGTTCTTATGGTCATGCCCGCAGAACAGCGCGAAATAGCCGCCCGCATCGCGCAATGCCTGCACTTCGCCAACGTTCTCATCCGCACAGCCGATCGCCTCGCCAAGCCTCGAGCCAGGTCTGCACACGTCACGATTCAACACATAGCAATGCCCTGCGAACGTTCGCGCACCCTCCACCGCATTCGGCGTGTATGCGGGCACTTCGCGCAGGCAATCGTAGAACTCCTGCGGCGGAATATGCTGGAACGCGATCGCCGGAACCGCCAAACCGTCGCCGTTGCGCTCGCCCAACTCGCGTTGCACTTGCTTCAGCCATTCGATCGCTTCCGGCGAAGGCGTGCCATAGCCGTCGGAATCGGCCAAGTCCCAGCCGCGCGAATTCGACGCGTATTTTGCGTAGGATGTCAGCGATTCCCGTCCTCCTGCAGTATTTCCAGTATTTCCGGAAGTATCGCCAGATTTGCCAGTATTTCCAGTATCTCCAGCATGCTCGCGATCGCCGGAATTACTGCGATCGCCGTCAAACGCATTATCCGCATAATCGCCGGAATTCACCATCATCACGCTCATTGCAATGCGCCCAGACCCGTCGGAAGCCTCGATCGGAATCGCAAACGTGCCTGGTTCGAGCGCCAAAGGAGACGACCCGGCAACGGGATTCATGCAACCGGAAAACTCTCGGTAGATGTCATCCTGTTCGTCGGCGAGAATGCCGCACTGGAAATCGTGGTTGCCGTAGGTTGCGGCAAAGGGGATTCGCGCTTCCAATGCAGGTCCAAGGAATGCTGCGAACGTGTCTCGTACTTTCTGCCGCGTGCTGTCGAGTATGGTCGCGGCGGTCGCGCGATTGATGGATTGCGCCCATGATTCGAGCTTGTTGGCGGATCCGTTGCGCCCGTCGCGTTTGTTGCGTTTCACGAGTTTCGGCGAGTCGGTGCCGATGCCGTCGATCATCCAATTGTCGTCGGTCGGGGGCTGTGCGCGCAACGCTTTGGTGAAGGGATGTCGTTTGATGCCGCGGATTTTCGCTTCGATTTCGGTGACCGCGCGTATGTGCGTGCCCGGCTGCTCTCCGCGGCGGCGCAGGAACGTGTCGATGTACGCGGGGTCGTATCCGCGAATCTGATCGCCGGTGAAGACGATCAGATCGGGATGCGTTTTCTTGATGGCGGCTTCGATGAGACGGATCGTGTCTTCGCGCACGTTCGGTCCGTCCTGAATATCGGCCATCTGCAGCACACGGAAGGTGCCGTCGCTGTTGAATCGCAAGGTCATGATGCTCACTGTAATGCGGCAAATTTGGATATGAGGTGAAAAAGAGACGAAAATCGTGGTCTGTCCGTCATATGGCGGAATGCCGGCGATATATGGGATTGGTTGCCGCTACTATGGGCGGCAGTGCAGGTAGGTAACATGCACGTAACAATGTGGGCCGGCAGAAGGCCTGCTCAGCTTTACAGATAAGGAGGAGTGATGGGTCAGGATCAATCTTCAGTGTTTGATCTCGCGGCAGTGGCTGCGGCGTCCAACGGAGGGAACAACGACCCGCTGCTGCCTCCGGCGCGTTATATTGGAGCTCCGCAAAAGCCCAGCAAGATGCCGTACAACAAGTACGTCGCATACGATAAGCAGGTGCCGTTTGATTACCCGGAGCGTACGTGGCCGGGCAAGCGACTGCAGCGTGCACCACGTTGGTGTTCCGTCGATCTTCGCGACGGCAACCAGGCCCTCGTCAACCCGATGGATTCCGAGCGCAAGCTGCGTTTCTGGAATCTGCTGGTGTCGTTGGGCTTCAAGGAGATCGAGGTCGGCTTCCCGTCGGCTTCCGAAACCGATTACGATTTCATTCGTATGCTGATCGAGCGTGAGCTCATTCCTGACGATGTTACGATCGTGGTGCTGACGCAGGCTCGCGAGCACCTGATTCGCAAGACTTACGAGTGCCTGAAGGGTGCCAAGCGCGCCGTCGTGCACTTCTATAACTCCGTGTCCGTGCTGCAGCGTGAGGTCGTGTTCCGCAAGGATAAAGCCGGCATCAAGAAGCTCGCCACCGACGCGGCCACCCTGTGCAAGGAGCTTGAGGGCGAAGCCCAGGGCATCGACCTGTATTACGAGTATTCTCCGGAATCCTTCACCGGCACCGAGCCGGAGTACGCCGTTGAGGTGTGCAATGCGGTGATCGACGTCATCAAGCCGACTCCGGAGCATCCGATGATCATCAATCTGCCGGCAACGGTGGAAATGACCACTCCGAACGTGTTCGCCGATCAGGTGGAATACGTGTCGAACAATCTGGTGCCGCGCGACGCGTGGTGCTGTCGCTGCACCCGCACAACGATGAGGGCATGGGCGTGGCCGCCACCGAGCTGGCCGTGCTTGCCGGTGCCGATCGTGTCGAAGGCTGCCTGCTGGGCAACGGCGAGCGCACCGGCAACGTCGATCTGGTCACGCTTGGTCTGAACTTCCTCACGCAGGGCATCGATCCGCAGATCGATTATTCCAACGTTCCTGAGATTCGCAAGACGGTTGAGTACTGCAACCAGCTGAAGATTTCCGAGCGTCACCCGTATGCCGGCAATTTCGTGTTCACCGCCTTCTCCGGTTCTCACCAGGATGCCATCAAGAAGGGTCTTGAGGCTCGTCAGGTGGCCGCCGATCGTGCCGGTGCCGATTTGGACAGCTTCGTGTGGCTGGTGCCGTACCTGCCGATCGATCCGAAGGATATCGGCCGCACGTACGAGGCCATCATCCGCGTGAACTCCCAGTCCGGCAAGGGCGGCATGGCCTACCTGCTGAAGACCAACCACAATCTTGATCTGCCGAAGCGTCTGCAGGTCGAGTTCGACAAGGTTGTGCAGGCGTACGCCGATGAGACCAAGAAGGAAGTCAAGGACGAGGATATTTGGCGTCTGTTCAAGGACGAGTATCTGCCGGTCGAAGAGTCCGGCGCTACTGCGGCTGGTGCCGTGGTCGGCGACAGCAAGGACGACTCCCTCGAGCAGTGGGGCCGTCTGAAGCTGCTGAAGGTGTCGGTGTCGTCCGGTGAAGATGGTTCCGATACCGTGCTGAAGGCCAGGATTCTTGACCGTGGCGTGAACGTCGGCGTTGATGAGCCGGTGGAGCGTGAGGTTTCCGGCATGGGCAACGGCCCGCTTGCCGCTTTCCTGAACGCGCTGAGCAACTTCGGCATCGAGGCTTCCGTGATGGATTACGTGGAGCACACCATGTCCGTCGGCACCGACGCCATGGCCGCCTCCTACGTGGAATGCCAGATCGGTGAGGAAGAGGATCCGCGGATCGTGTGGGGCGTCGGCATTGACACGTCCATCGTCACCAGCTCGCTGAAGGCCATTATTTCGGCCATCAACCGTTCCGAGCGCTGATTTCCGCGGGTTTTCGGTTCTCGTAGCTGAAGGGCTTGTGATGTACTTGCGAGTACGTCACAAGCCCTTTGCTTTTTGATTTCATAGGATTCCCGAGTTTCCGGATTTTCCAGTTTTTCCGGATTATTCGGAAACTCGGAAATTCAGGATTGCGATCCCCAAATGCAGACATTGTTGCCGATTGCGGAGAACGTCATGACCGGCTTGCCGTCGATCTCGCGGGGGAGTGTTGCGAACCGTGCAATGTAGGTCACGTCGTCCAATCGGATTTCCGCGTCGCTTGCGCAACAGTTGAATCCGTTCACGGCGCCGGAAAGCGGTTTCCACGATCCGCAGGTGATCGGCCCGTCCGTCGACCTCGGCAGATTCGCGTCGGGAGTATCGAAGAAACTTACGATTTCACCCCGGGTGATCCGCCCGTCCTCATGGAACGTATATCGCGTCGGACGATTGATGCCAACGTACGTGCCATCATCCTCTTGCTTGCCGTTGAAGAACGTATGCTGATCATGCAGTACAACGTTGTAATCGCCTGTGATATCGGCAATGCCGGTCGGCGCGACGGCAACGGAACCGCGGTATTCGTACGGTGCCGCAACCAGCCAGCCGTCGGAAGTCGGCAGTAATTCGCGTACGTGAGATTCGTAATCTTCATCATCGTCCTCGCTAAAGCGTTCCGCGAAACGGGTGTGGTAGACGAGGAACATGCGACCGTCCTTCGACCGACGAATGGCGGAATTATGCCCCTGCGAGACTTCGACATCGGCAAGTTCTGCCGGACCGCCATCCCACTGTACGGAAGACGTCAATCGAATGCCGGTGCCGCGCTCCTGATTGTCGGGAATCTCACCGTACGAAATCGCGGGATTGCCGTTCTGGTCCACGTACGGGCCAAGCAGCGATTTTGAACGGAACAGACGAATCTGATATCCGCCGGTGCGCCCAAGCCAGCCGTACGACATGAACAGATACCACCATCCGTTTTCACGAATGAAGTACGATCCTTCGCCGGAATTCCAGTAGCCTCCGGCCACTTTCACGCCGTAATAAGGATCGGAGGAATCCTTGACCAGCGGGTATCGCACGGAATAATCGCGCAAGCCGGTTTCCGGATCGAGCTTGAACATCCAGATGCCGCCGAACCATGAACCGAAACTCATCCACATTTCGCCGTGCTCGCACAATGCGGGCGCCGCGTCGATGGCGTTGATGCGTGTGTCCTTCAACGACAGATAGCGCGTCAGATCATAGTCGGTGGTGCCTTCGGCGTTCGGCTCGAGTTCCAGCACGTTCGGCACGTCGGTGTTCCACAGGTTGCTCTCGTCGAAACCGGAATATACCACCGGCCCCACGTACGTCCAGTCGCCGTCCACATGGTCGGCGGTCAACAGCACGATCACCGAGCGGAACTGGTCGCCGTTCACCGACAGGTACATGCACCACTTGCCCATGGTCTCGTTCCAGATCACGTCGGGCGCCCACGTGTTGCCGAGCAGGTCGGGATTGGAATCCTGTTTCGGCCATGCCTGCCAAATATCGCCGAGCAGCGCGTACGGGTCGCGGCTCAGATGTTATCGAACCGTTCCCAATGCACCATATCCGTGCTGCGTGCGCAACGGCGATGCGTGCCGAACAGGTAGTAGATGCCGTTCTCTTCGACGATTGCGGGATCGTGCACGGCCACCCGACCGTTGGCGAGCGTGTGCTCGATGCCGTTGGGCGAGGTGGCCGGTGCCGCAGATAGTGGTTCTGCGGACGATTGCACTGCGGAATTCACGGTTGTTGTGCCGTTTTCACTCACTTCTGCGACCCCCAAATGCACAGATTGTTTGTGCCCAGAGCGCTGAAGGTCATGACTGCCTTGCGGTCCTTGTCTCGCGGAAGCTTGTCGAACGCGCCGGAATACGTGACTTCGCCCTCGTTGCCGGTGAGCTTAAGCGTCATCTGGTTGGCGCCTTCCACGGCCTCCCAAGTGCCCGTCTGGTCGCCGGTCACGGTGCCGTCTTCCTTCAGGGTGATGTTGATGGGCTTGTTCACGCCGCGATAGTCGGTGCTCGTCTTATCGGTGACCTTCTTCGGGCCCTTGAAATAGCTGGACTTGTCGTGCGTCACCATCTCGTAATCGCCGGCGATGTCGGCGGTCTTGTAGCCCTTCTTGTCGGCCTTGGTGCCCGTGTATTCGTACGGTGCGGCTACCAGCATCCGTCGGCGGTCGGCAGCAGCTCGTGCACGCGCACCTCATGCTTTTCGCCGGAACCGGAGAAACGGGTATGGTACACGAGATAAGCGGTGCCGTCGTCGTCAACGAACGCGGAATTGTGGCCCTGGGAGACCTCGATGTTCGCGTTGTCGTTGCCGCTCCACTGGATCGAGCTCATCAGGCGCTCGCCGATGTCGCTTTGCCAGTTGTTGCCGATGGCCTTGGTGGAAATCGCGGTGTTGCCGGCTTCGTCAACGTACGGGCCGGTGATGTCCTTGGAGCGGAACATGCGGATCTGGTAGCCACCGGTCTGCTGCAGCGCGCCGTAGGAGGCGAATAGATACCAGTAGCCGTTGTCGTGCAGCAGGTAGGAGCCTTCGCCGGAGTTGCCGAAGCCGCCGCCGAGCTTCACGCCGTAGTAGGCGTCGGACTTGTTCGCTTCGGTGGGGTAGGTGGAGTTGTAGTCGCGCAGGCCGGTCGTCGGGTCGAGCTTGAACATCCACATGCCGCCGAACCAGGAGCCGAAGGTCATCCACATGTCGCCGTTGTCATCGGTTTTCACGCACGGGTCGATGGCGTTGATGCCGGTGTCGGTCTGCGAGGCGTAACGGGTGATGTCGGCATCCTCGCCAAGCACCTGCGGCACGTCGGTCTTCTTCACGTTCACGCGTTCGAAGCCGGAATAGACCACCGGGCCAACGTACGTCCAATCGCCTTCGATGTCGTCGGCGGTGAGCAACACGATCACAGAACGGTAGTTCGCGCCGTTGATCGACATGTACATGCACCACTTGCCCATGGTCTCGTTCCAGATCACGTCCGGTGCCCACATGTTGCCTTTGACGTCAGGATTGGAGGACTGCTTCGCCCAGCCGTCCCAAATGTCTTTGAAGATCTTCTCGTAGTCGGTGCTCAGATTGTTGGTGAAGGTGCTCCAGTTGATCAGATCGTCGCTTTTGAGCCAAGCGCGATGCGAGCCGAAAATATAGTATTTTCCGTTGGCTTTGACGATGGAGGGATCATGCGATTCGCCGCGCTTGATGCTGGCGGTGCTGGTTTCGGCTTTCGACGATGCCGACGATTGCTTCGACGAATTGCCGGAGCATCCGGTGAGCGTTCCGACCAGCATGGCTGCGGCGATGATGCCTGCCGCGATCTGTTTTGCTGTTGTACGGAATTTCATTTTTCCCCTTCCTTGCGGATGACATTGATTTGTACAACGATGTAATTTCTTATATAGTGTACAACGTTGTAAAGAAAAGTCGAATCATAAGGGTTTCTCGATGTCGAGTTCCTACGAATTGCTGTGCTACACGCGCGAAGCTACCGGCCGTGAAAAGGCGAATAATGAAGACATCGCCTACAGCATGCATCTGGCGTTGCGTGCGAGCGAAACCGCGGAATGGAAGCCGTTGAACGAGAATTACGGCATCTTCTTCGCCGCTGGCGTACCCATTCAGGCCGCCACCGCCGAGTCGCGCCGAGCGTGCGTCGCAGCTGCGCCGGTCGCTGCCGATCCGTTCGACACGCCACGCCCAGCCACCGATGCCGTTGCGTACGGCGCGGTGATGCCCGGCATCGATATCACGTTGAAATCGTTGAAGGATCCGTACCTGTTCCGCATGAAAGGCGGTGGATTCGCAATCGCCGCCACTCGCACCGAGCGTGGAGGAGCGCCGGATGGTTCCGAGGAATCGGCTTTTCTGCTGGCCGTCAGCGACGATCTGACCTCCTTCACGCAGCTTGGGCTGGTGATGCTGCGTACCGGCGGTGGCGTCAATCGTCCGTCTGTCGTATTCGACGCGGACGCCTCCCGTTATGTGATTTCCTGGACGTCGAACGACGGCAAATCGTATGTCGCGACCGTTGCCGATATTGTCGCCGCGGCCGAATCCGGCGAGCCGATCGATATTGCGGAAGCTGTGGTAACGGCGGAATCAAGCCGTTCCTGCGATTGCAATATTCCCAATGCCGTTCCTGGCAACGTGATTGCCGTCACTGAAGAAGAAGCATCGAAACTGATCGAACGATTCGGTCGTATTTACAACGTTGAAACATCGGTGGCGACGCAGCATATCGACATGGCGGCAAGCAGGGAAGCGGCCCGTGAAGCCGTGCAGGCACTCGCCAAGGTCCGCGCCGATCTCGTCTACAGCGACGGTTCCGGTGCCACCCGTGCCGTGGATTGGAACAAAGACGAACTTGAGGCGATTGCGCAGGACGCCGCCGAAGGCAAGCTCCAGCCGGGCGACACGCGCACGGTGAGCGGCCGCATCCGCCAAACCGTATACCCGGTGCCATTTGCCGTGGAGCGTGCGGACCCGTCGGTGTTCGCTTGGAATTTCAACGGCAAGCCGATGTTCATGTTCATCGCCACCGACGATACCGACGGCAACTGCGTCGATCCGAACGATGGCGCCACGCATATGCCGTTGCGCATCGCCGACTCCATCGAAGCGCTTTCCGACGCGGCGGGCGGCCGTGCCAAGGAAATCGATCTGCTCAAATGCGGTGATTACAACGCTGAAGGACGCGCCATGACCGGCTGCTTCTGGGCGCCGGAACTGCATGTCATCGATGGAAAACTGTCGGTGCTCTTCATGCCATGCTTCGATGGGCCGGCCACCAATCCAGACGGCACGCCCAACGATCGCGCGGGCAAGCCGGACATGTGGACGGGCAGCTGCCATATCATGCAGCTCAAGCAGCATTCCGACGGCACGGATTTCGATCCGCGCGAACCCGAAAACTGGACGGTGCCGAAGCCGATTCTCACACCGACCGGCGGCGTGCTCAATCCCATCCAACGTATCTCGCTCGACATGACCGTCATCAGCGATTCCGGCCGCTGGTATTACGCGTGGCAGCAGGTCGGCAGCATTTGGATCGCCAGCTTCGATCCGGCCCGTCCGGAACGGCTTACCTGCGAGCCGAAGCAGGTCGTTGTGCCGGAATTCGCGTGGGACAATATGATCGCCGAAGGTCCGAACGCCATCGTGCATGATGGCACGATCTACCTGATTTATTCTGGCTCGCTGGTCGGCATTGACTACACCACCGGTCTGGTCACCGCCCCGGCCGGGCAGGACGCCGATCTGACCGATCCGAACGTGTGGACGAAGCTCGACTATCCGCTGCAGAAATCCGGAGTATACAACGGGCAATGGCAGCTCGGCACCGGCCATGGCATGTGGTCCAACGACGAGGACGCAATCTCATCTATGTATTTCACAATGCGGAATACGAGAATGGACGGTATGGCGGCCGCGACGCCCAGGTGCGCCGCGTGCACTGGTCCAAGGAGGGTATGCCGATACTGGACATGCAGGCGGCGGAAGAGCTCAATCCGGACTATGCTGATATAACGATGAAAATCGTGGTTTCCGGCAATAAAGGCTGATTTCGTTGGCTTCAGCGCCGCAAGGGGCGAAAGCCGGTGTTGGGTCCGAATGTATGAGACGTTTTTGGTGAAAAGGGGTTGACATGCCGAAGCAGAATGGCGCCAACGGCGAGCACGTGGTGACCATGCGCGAGGTCGCGAAGGCGGCCGGCGTATCGATCAAAACGGTGTCCAATGTGGTCAACGATTACGAGTTCGTGTCGCAGGCCACGCGAGACAAGGTCAACAAGGCCATCGACGAGCTCGGCTACACGCTGAACGTGTCCGCGCGCAATCTGCGTAGGGGCAGACCGGCATCATCGGCCTCGCCATTCCCGATCTGCAGATGCCGTACTTCGCGCAGCTTTCGTCGCTGGTCATCGAAGAGGCCAAGAAGCTGGGGCTGCGCGTGATCGTCGAGCCGACGCAATACTCGCGCGAAGGCGAGATTGAGGCGTTGCACGGCTCCCAGCAGACGATGATCGACGGCCTGATCTACAGTCCATTGGAACTTGATCAGGATGATGTCGACCAATTGGATGTGGACTATCCGCTGGTGCTTGTCGGCGAACGCATCTTCACCGACAAGGTGGACCATATCGCCACGGAAAACGTGGAAGGTGCCAAGCGCGCCACGTCGTATCTGCTGCAGACCGGCTGCAAGCGCGTGGCCGTGGTCGGCGTGCATCCGGGCGAGAAGGTCGGCTCCGCCGCGCTGCGCTATCAGGGCTACCTTGAGGCGTTGGAGGAGGCCGGCGTCGAATTCGACGAGCGTTTGGTGGTCGAGTCGGGCATGTGGCATCGTAGCGATGGCGTGCGCGTGATGAACGCGCTGCTTGATTCCGGCGTGGTTCCCGACGGCGTCGTCGCGCTGAACGACATGCTCGCCTCCGGTGTGATGCATGCGATCCAGATGCACAATCTGCGCATTCCCGAAGATATTTCGGTGATCGGTTTCGATAATTCCGACGATTCGCAGTATTTGTCTCCTGCGTTGACGTCGATTGCTCCCGGTCTTGAGGCGGTGGCGCGTCTGTCGGTGAAATTGCTGAAGGATCGTATCGACGGGGTTTCGCCGTCGAAGGATCTCAAGCCGGAGCAGAAGGTGTTCCGCAAGGTTTCGTCGTCGTTGGTGGTGCGTCAGTCCACCAAGCTGCCCACGAATTCCTTGGTGGTGTGATCTTCCTTCCTTCTTTTTTCTTCTTCTTTTGGAAGAAAGGAAGTGACTGGTGCCTCGGCGCTTGCGTCCGGTTTTTACGGATTGCCGGTGCCGAGGTTTTTGTTTTCCCTTTCTGGCGATTGTCTGTTGCCGGGTACTGCGATTCGATTCTTCCGAGGAGTCGGATGCGAGAAACACGCGGTGCGTTCCTCCGATTTGTTACAACGTTGTAATAGTGATATATTCAACGTTGTAAATTACTGGAACAGCGGATTGAAAAGGAATAGACATGGCTGTTTACAACAATCCGATCGTGCTTCAGCGCGCAGATCCTTGGGTCCTCAAAGTTGACGGCGAGTACTACTTCACTGGCTCCGACCCGGAATACAACTGCATCGCCATTCGTCACGCATCGAACATCAACGACCTGCAGAAAGCCCCCGAAACGGTGGTGTGGCGCAAGCATGAGTCCGGACCGGCGAGCATCTATATCTGGGCGCCGGAACTGCACCGCATCAATGGCGCTTGGTATATCTACTTCGCAGGCGCCGCAACGGATTTCGAGGCCTCCGGTTTGCCGACCCACCGCATGTTCGTGCTGGAGAACACCGATGACGACCCCACCACCGACAACTGGGTGGAAAAGGGTCAGATCGTCACCCCGATCGACTCCTTCGCGCTCGACGCCACCACCGAGGTGATCGACGGCGTGCAGTACCTGGTCTGGGCCCAGAAAGATCCTGCCATCGAAGGCAACTCCAATCTGTACATCGCCAAGATGGCAAACCCGTGGACGCTGGAAAGCGAGCCCGTCATGCTCTCCAAGCCGGAATACGACTGGGAATGCATCGACTTCCTCGTCAACGAAGGCCCGGCCTTCCTGTTCCACGAGAACAAGATCTACATCACGTATTCCGCCTCCGGCACCGGTGTGCCGTATGCCGTCGGTCTGCTGACCGCCGAGCGCGGCAGCGACCTGCTGAGCAAGGATTCCTGGACCAAGAGCCCGGTGCCGGTGTTCAAGACCTGCGCCGAAAACGGCCAGTACGGCCCCGGCCACAACTCGTTCACCAAGTCCGAGGACGATTCCGAAGATTTGATGATCTACCATTGCCGCAACTACACGGAAATCAAGGGCGATCCGCTGTTTGACCCGAATCGTCATGCCCGTGTCGGCGTGGTCAAGTGGACGGAGAACGGCCCCGACTTCGGCGTGCCGGAACCCGACAATCTGTGGACCCCAACCACCACGGACGTGTTGCCGGCCGATGGCGGCGCTCTTGCGGGAACGCCGGTAGCGAACTGACTTGCGTAATCGTAAGAAACGTTGCGATTCCAACAAAAACGAATAATTGAAGATTATAAAGAAAACAGCTTTTCCATCGGCGTGTTTCCGATTTGTACAACGATGGAAAAAGCTGTATAGTCAAAATCACAACGTTGCAAACGGCAGTGCAGCTGACGAAGCGTGAACGACATCGCAAACAAGGTTGTTGATGAATGTCACTGCAACGGTTGGAGGAAATGTCTTGGGAGACCAAGAGGAAAAGGAGAAATCCATGAAGATCAAGAAGAGCACCAAGCTCTCGCGGCCGCGGCCTCCCTGGCCATGATGGCCACCGTCGGCCTGTCCGCCTGCGGTGGCGGCAGCAACGACGCCGAGACGACCGCTGACGGCAAGGTCAAGATCACGATGTGGCACGGCTTCTCTGAGGCCGATGGCAAGACCCTCGAGTCCATCGTCGACGACTTCAACAAGTCCCAGGACAAGTACGAGATCGACGCCCAGCTGCAGCCGTGGAGCACCATCGGCGAGACCATGGTGACCAAGGTCACCTCCGGCGACGGCCCGGACTTCGTGACCACCGGCGCGACAACGGCCAAGGCTGGTCCATCGACGGCACCTTCCAGTGCGTCACCGATTTCTACGACGACAAGGACAACGGCACCGATGAGTACATCGAGAACGTCGTTGACCAGATCACCTTCAACATCGACGGTTCCGAAGAGAGGTGCGGCGTCCCGATGGGCTACGCCCCGACCGCCGTGTGGTACAACACCGACATGTGGAAGGCTGCCGGCCTGACTGACGCCGACTACCCGCAGACTTGGGATGAGCTGCTCGAAGTTGCCAAGAAGCTCACCAAGTCCGATGGCTCCCAGTACGGCATCGCTCTGCCGGATCTCGGCTGGGCTCCGTTCCTGAAGGGCAATGGCTCCGGCATCTACACCACCGATGGCAAGGTCTCCATCAATACCAAGGAGAACAAGGCCTTCCTCGAGAAGATGCGTGACTTCTACAAAGGCGGCTACTCCGTGTCCGGCATGGATGAGACCGCTGCTCGTGAATCCTTCGAATCCGGCCAGTCCGCAATGGTGATCGTCGGACCGTGGGAGGATCAGGCCTCCACCGACAAGGGCATCAACCACGACCTGTTCCCGGTTCCGAACGGCGACGGCACCTATGTGTACCCGGACGGCACCAAGGCTCCAACACCGGCTCCACCGGTCTGTACTGGTGGGTCACCTCCCAGGTTGGCGACTCCGCTAAGAAGCAGGCATCTACGACTTCTTCAAGTTCTATAACAACCACGACAACCAGGTGACCTGGTCCCTCGGCTCCGCTTACCCGCCGAACAACACCACCGTCACCGCCGATGAGCTCTCCGAGCGTCCGCTGATCGCCAAGATCGGTGAGAACACCAGCAAGTCCTTCATCGGTATCGCAGGCTCAAGGGCGGCTTCGGCGACATCGCCGCCTCCGTCGACACCCTGACCTCCAATACCGCCCGTACCGACGACGATATCCAGGGTCTGCTGGATGACGCTGAATCCCAGATCCAGGGCTATCTCGACGAGTACGCCGAGTGATCGAAGCGGGATTCACATACAATCAACATAAGTGAGCGGGCCTGACCCGCTCACCACCTCAGCAAAAGGCCACGGTGCTGGCCCTCACGCCAGCGACGTGGTCTTTGCTGTCTTAAAAACACATCCCTGGTGGCATTAAGGAGGAGATAATGGCACAAGCAACTGCCGCCCCAGGATCCGCGCATTCCGCAGTGGCCAAGGAGAACAAGAAGGCGATTCAGGCCCGCAACCTGCGCACAGGCCTGCTGTTCACCGCACCGGCTCTCATCGTTCTCGCAATCTTCGTTTTCTATCCGGCAATCAAGACGTTCATCACGTCTCTGACTTCCGACCGCATCAACCGCGCCGGCAAGTTCGTCGGCTTCGACAACTACGTCAAGCTGTTCCAAAGCGCCGACTTCTGGACCGACGTCAAGAACACCCTCGTCTACGCAGTGGCCTACGCTCCGATCGTCGTGATCGTCGCACTCGCGTTCGCACTGCTGCTCAACCGCAAGGACCTCAAGTTCGTCGGATTCTTCCGTACCTGCATGTTCCTGCCGTTCGTCATCTCCCTGACCGTCGCCGCCATCGCATGGCAGTTCATCCTCTCCCCGTCGCTAGGCCTGGTTCCGTACTGGATCCAGCAGCTGACCGGCATCGCGCACGTCGATCTGCTCGGCACCCGCGAAACCGCCATGGCGGCCATCGTTTTCATCACCGTGTGGAAAAACTTCGGCTACTTCATGGTCATCTTCCTCGCAGGTCTGCAGGGCATCTCCGCCGAACTGTATGAGGCCGCTTCCCTCGACGGCGCCTCCGCATGGCAGAAGTTCCGTTACATCACCCTTCCGGCGCTGCGCCCAACTTTCAACTATGTGGTCATCTTCGGCTCATCGGTTCCTTCCAGGTCTTCGATCAGGTCTTCATCCTGACCTCCGGCGGCCCGGCACGCGCCACCGAAACCATCGTGTACCGCATCTACACCGAGGCATTCGGCAACGGCAAGCTCGGTTACGCATCCGCACTGTCGTACGTGCTGCTGATCATGACGCTCATCGTGGGCCTCATCCAGCTGTACACCAATAACAAGCATGAGAAGGAGGAAATCGCATGAGCACCGCGACTCTTTCCGCACAAGAGCAAGAGAATGCCCGCATCAACGCCGAAAACGAGCGTCTTCGCAAGCAGGCGACCCGCAAGCGTCGCATCGGCCTGGGCTTCAGCTACTTCGCACTGATCCTCATCACCATCCTGATGATCTTCCCGCTGCTGATCGTCGTGCTGGTGTCGTTCACCCCGAACGCCATCACGCAGACCTGGCCGCCGAAGCTCATTCCGAGCCAGTTCACCCTTGAAAACTACCAGTCGCTGTTCAAACGCCTGCCGATCGGCCGAGAAATGCTCAACACCGTCATCTTCGCCGGTGCCGTGACCATCATCTCCGTGTTCTTCGACTCCCTGGCCGCCTACGGCCTGTCCCGTGTGAACTTCAAGGGCCGTGGCCTGCTGCTCGGCGTGCTGATCGCCACCATGATGATCCCGGGCATGGCCCTGCTCATCCGGTGTACAAGCTGCTCGCCAACATGGGCCTCATCAACAGCTACTGGGGCATCATCATCCGCGTATGGCCGACGTCGGCGGCATCTTCCTGCTGCGCCAGTCTTCATCTCCATTCCGAAGGACCTCGACAACGCGGCCCGCATCGATGGCGCAGGCGAATTCCGCATCTTCGCGCAGATTGTTCTGCCAAACGCAGTGCCGGCAATCCTCACCGTGGGCATGTTCAACTTCATGGGCAACTGGAACGACCTGCTCTGGCCGTTGATCATGACTTCCAAGCCGGAGACCCGCACCATCACCGCAGGCCTCGCAATGCTGACCGGCCACGGTTCCTCCGTCACCCCGTACGGCGTGGTGATGGCAGGCGCCTGATCTCCGCACTGCCGCTGCTGGTGGTCTTCTTCTTGGTGCAGAAGCGCTTCGTCGAAGGCATCGCCATGACCGGCATGAAGTAAAGCCCAACTTCATCGCCTGATCAAACAATCCATAATTGAAAATCCATAATTGAACCTTGTTTTCCTTCCTTCGATAACCGCACCGTTTGGTGCATAGAACAAGGCCGTCGGCGTGGCTCCTCCCCACGGTGGCGGCCTTGTTCTGTATTCTCGTAAGAAACGTTTGGACACGTATTTTGATACACGCATGTAGACGACGCAAAGGAGCGCGCATATGACTTCGCATATTCTCGAACGGGTCCCCCTACAGCAGGTGAGGCTACTGCCAGGAGAACATTTTGACGCGCAGCAGGCCGGCGCACGGTATCTGCTTGAGCTTGACGTCGATCGCCTGCTATACCCCTTCCGCAGAGAGGCGGGACTGCCGCAGCCGACCGATGCCGACGGCAATCCGGTAACGTCGTACCCGAATTGGGAGGAAACGGGGCTTGACGGCCATATCGCAGGGCATTATCTGTCGGCTTGCGTCGGATTCGCGCAAGTCGCAGACGATCCGCAACCGTTCATCGACCGCGCCGCCACCGTGGTGCGGTCATGGCATGAATGCCAGCAGTCGTTTGCCGGCGATGCTGTGATGCGCGGGTATGTGGGTGGTGTGCCTGATTCTCGCACCGTGTTCGGGCGCCTTGCCGCAGGCGATGTTGAATCGCAGAATTTCTCGATGAACGACGCATGGGTGCCCATGTACAACGTTCACAAAACGTTCGCCGGTTTGTTGGATACATGGGCCGATTTTGCTTCTATCGATGAACAGACTTCGCAGCTGGCACGTACCGTCGTGCTTGATCTGGCCGATTGGTGGTGCCGTATCGCCGAGCCGCTGGACGACGAGACCTTCGACAGGATTCTGGTGAGCGAATTCGGCGGCATGTGCGAATCGTTCGCCGAACTGTACGCGCGTACCGGCGAGGAGCGCTACCATGTGATGGCCGACCGCTTCAAAGACCACGCCATCTTCGACCCGCTGGCGCAAGGCGAGGATGTGCTCACCGGCATGCACGCCAACACGCAGATTCCAAAGTGCTTGGATGGGAACGTTTGGGCGCGATTTGCAACGATGAACAGGCCGACGCCGCCACTAACACCTTCTGGGATTCCGTGGTGCATCACCGTTCCGTAAGCATCGGCGCGCATTCCGTGTCCGAGCATTTCCACCCGACGGACGATTTTTCATCCATGATCGAATCGCGAGAAGGTCCGGAAACCTGCAATTCGTACAACATGTCGAAACTTGCGGAACGACTGTGGCTGCGTTCCGGCAGCGCCGACTATATCAACTTCTACGAGCGGGTGCTGGAAAATCACCTGCTGTCCACCATCAATCCGAAGCAGCCGGGATTCGTGTATTTCACGCCGATGCGATCGCAGCATTATCGTGCCTATTCCACACCTCAGGAATGCTTCTGGTGTTGCGTCGGTTCGGGATTGGAGAATCACGCCCGATATGGACGATTGATTTACGCGCTGCAGCGGCCGGCTGCGCAGGATTCGGCTGATTCGGCTGCTGCTGGTTTTGCCAGTTCTGCCGCCGAGACGGGCAATACCGTTTCAAACAATGCCGAGGTGGAAGCCACGCGCCTGCTGGTCAATCTGTACATCGATTCCACCTTCGACTGCCCGGAGCAGGGTCTGCGCATCACGCAGCGCGCCGCTCGCATTGAGGATGGCGTCGATTACACGGTGACGTTCACGTTGGAATCTACGGCCGAGCATGTTCCCGATACTCCCGGTGGTTTGCGGGAAACCACGCTGTTTCTGCGCCGTCCGTGGTGGGCGGAGCATTACGGCGTCATGGAGGCTACATGCGCCGTCTGCACGCTTGATCCGGCACGCACCAACGATATTCCCGAAGGATATCTGCCGTTGCGTCTGCGCTGGAACGGCGTTGCGGAAGTGGTGATGCGGTTGCGGCCGCGGATCACCGTCGAGCGTATGCCGGACGGTTCGCCTTGGGTCAGTTTCATGAAGGGGCCGAAGGTGATGGCGCTGGCTTCGGATAGCGACGATATGGACGGCGAATTCGCGGACGCCGGCCGTATGAGTCATATTGCCACCGGTCCGTTGCGTCCGCTCGTATCCATGCCGATCATCAACGGCAATCCGGTCAAGGCGTGCGCGCAGGTTTCCAGACCGTACGTGCATGGCCTCACCGTTGCCGCGACGGCCGTTTCCGGCCGTACCATGCTGTTCGACATGCATGCGTTCAGCAGTATGCATGGCTGCCGGTATTCCGTGTATCTGCCGGTTGCCGACGATGGCAACGTGTGTGCGTTGCGCGCGCAACTGGCCGATATCGATGCGCGTCAGGCCGCTAGCGAGCAGACCGTTGTCGACACCATCGCATGCGGTCAGCAGCAATCGGAAGTCGATCATCGGTATTCGGGCGATAACGACATGATGGGTGCCGACGGCACGTTGCATTGGCGTCGCGCGTTGGCTGGTGGCGAATTCCAGTATGCGATGCGCGGGCGTGGTCAGGCGCATCGTTTGGAAATCGAGGTGATTGCCGATTCCGCGGAAAGCGACGGTGAAAACGCGGCGTATGAAGTGACGCTCGACGGCCTGCCATTGCAGCGTGGCGAGCATCGTCGCATCGACGGCGATCCCACGGCAATCGACGTGTATCCGCTGCCGGATGCCATAGAAACTGCGGAAACCGCGGAAAATATTGAGAATACCGGAGAAAACGACAATGCTGACGACGCTGCGATCGTACGCATCTCGGCTTCGGCGCATGACGGCGCGAAAATCACCGCCCTACGATTGCATAAGTAGGATTGCGGCGATGAAAATCGCGATATGGCAGACGACTGACCGTCCGGGGGCGTCTGCCATGCGATCCGGTGATTGGAGGATGCTGATACGCATTGTGCGCAACGATGGTATTCGTTGCCGCCACAATGTTTTTTGCGGTTGCTTTGCCGGTTGCGTTCCGGCTGGCGTCGGTTGCTGTCAATGAGTGGGTGTCTTGCCTGCCGCCGACGGTCGTTGCGACGGTTATTGGGCTCCGTTTGACTGGTCGTCTCCGGAGTTGTCGCCACTGCTGTTGCCGCCGTTGCCGCCGTCCCCGGAATTGTCTCCGCTGCCGTCTCCGCTGTTGCTGCCGTTGCTGACGGTTCCGCCGGTTCCGGAATTGTCTCCGTCTCCGTTACCGCCGCTGTTCTGATCGCTGTTTTGCGTAGGATCGGGTGTGGTCTGCTCGGTGTTCTCTTCGGCCTTCGGCATCTCCTGATTCTGCCGTGTCTCGGTCTTCTGCGCGCCGGTGCCCCATGTGCCGTCCGGGCCGCCGATCTTGCCGTTGTCGGTCGGTTCGGTGAAGGTCAGCACCTCCTGATTCTGCAATGCGAGCGACATGAACTCCTCGAACAGATGCGACGGGTAGCCCGTGGAGGAAACGCCATAGCCTGCGAACGATGGCACTTCCTGCGCGCTGCCGTCTTCCGCAGGATTCCAAATGGCCCACACATTGAGCAGCTGCGGCGTGTAGCCCACGAACGAAGCGGCCTTCTCGTCGTTTGCGGTACCGGACTTACCGGCCACCTGACGTCCGAGACGTGTCGAAACGCCAGCCGCGGTGCCATACGTGGTGGTGCCCTGCATGGCCTTCTGCACCAGATGGCAATCGTTCGCATCGAACACCTGCTGGTTCTCCTGAGCCGTCTTGTACAGCTCCTTCGAACCGTCGGACGTGAGCACCGTGTCGACGATGTGCAGCGTGTTCTTCACGCATCGTTCGCGATGGTGGAGTGGCCTTGCGCCAGATCCCACACGGTAATGCCGTTGATGCCCAGAATGTTGTAGGTGGTGTCTTCGGCGATGTCTTCCTCAATGCCCGCCTGATGCGCGATCTTGGCGAGATTCGCGGCGCCGAGGTGCTTGTTGACCTCCATGAACACCGTGTTCACCGAATTCGCGGTCGCCTGATAGAGGTTGATATACCCGTAATTGGTGTTCAACGCGTTCGGCACCTGCGCGGTGGTTCCCGGCGTCGTTTCAAACGTCAGGCCGGAATTGCCGTTGAAGATGGTGTTGAAATTCACACCCTCCTGCGCGGCTCCCAGCAAGCCGAACGGCTTCATGGTGGAACCCGGTTCGAACGTGGCCTGCGTGGCGTTGTTGAGCTGCTTGGTGAGGTAATCGTTGCCCGCATACATGGCTTTCACGGAACCGGTCTTCTGATCGACCGCAATACCGCCCACCTGAATACTTTCCGGCATGCCCTCCGGTCGGGTGTCGCCGACCTGCTGAATCTCGTCCTGCATGTCCTTGTCGAGCGTGGTGACGATCTTGTAGCCGCCGGTTTCCAGATCATCGGCGGTGAACGCCTTGGAATTGACCAGTTCGTTCTTCACCGTGGTCAGCAGATACCCGTTCGCGCCGGCCATCTGGTTGCTCTGCTGTATTTCCGCCACGGCAGGGAACTGCGCTTCCTTCTTCTCCTGGGCGGTGATGTAGCCGTCTTCCTTCATGATGCTGAGCACGCGGTCATATCGCTTTTCGGCCTGTTCCTGATTGACGGCCGGATCCCATGAGCTCGGCGCCGGAATGATACCGGCCAACATGGCGGCTTCCGACAAGGTCAGATCGCTGGCGTTCTTGTTGAAATACGCCTTCGCCGCCGCCTGAATGCCATATGCGCCACGACCAAGATAAATCGTGTTCATGTAATTGCATAGCACCTGGCTCTTATCTTGTGCCTGCGCGATCTTGATGGCCAGGAACGCTTCCCTCAGCTTGCCGGAATACGACGTGGTTTCGCCCAAATAGTAGCGTTCCGCATACTGTTGGGTGATGGTCGAACCGCCCTGACGGCTGCCTGTGGTCAGATTCGTATACAGCGCTCGCGCGATGCCATACAGATCGATGCCCTTGTTGGTGTAGAAGGAACGGTCTTCCGACGCGACGATGGCATTGCCCACATAATCCGGCAATACCGCACAGTCGATGATTTCGCGGTTCTGTTCCGCGTAGCTGCCAATTTCCGTAGTGCCGTCGGCATAGTAGACGGTGGTTTTTTCGGCGAGGGCGAACTTTTCCGGTTCGGGGATTTCCGTGGTGATATACATGTATGCGAACAGGCCGATACCTGCCGCGAGCAGCGCTGCGAAGATGCCGAGTGCCCACTTCAGCACGAGATGCTTGCGCTTGTTCTGCTTTTTCTGAGGTCCGTTGGCGCGGTGCGATCCGTGGTTCTGCGGCTTGGGCGCGCTATGGGATGCGTTGCTGCGATTGCTGCCGGCGCCGCCGCTGCGGGCGCTTCTTGAGCGTGAGCTTACGCTTCGTGTGTGTGAAACCATAGGTTCCACCGTAGCTGATTGACTTGAGAAATCAGGTGAAAATGGGGTGAGTTTGCCCTTGGGAGGGCATTTTTTGCGCAGCTCTTTTACAAATCGACAGTTTGTGGGTCGTTGTCTCAATATCGGCTTATTTTCAGGGTTTTATCAGTTTTTCAGGTGCCTTTTCGCTGTTTCGCAGGTATGCTTGAAATTTGGTACCTGTGAAACGCATATATGCATATATAATAACAGAGGAGTCGTTTACAGATGAGCATTCGTGTAGCTATCGCTGGCGTTGGCAATTGCGCTTCTTCGCTGGTGCAGGGCGTTGAATACTACAAAGACACGAAGGACGAGGATAAGATTCCCGGTCTGATGCACAATAATTTCGGCGGATATCGCGTGCGTGACATTGAATTCGTCGCCGCATTCGATGTGGACGCGCTGAAGGTCGGCAAGGATCTGTCTGAAGCCATCGAAGCGTCGCAGAACAACACGATCAAATTCGCCGACGTGCCGAATCTGGCGTCGAAGTGCTGCGCGGCCCGACCAACGATGGTCTGGGTGAATACTATCGCCAGATGATCGAAGAGTCCGACGCCGAGCCGGTCGACGTGGCCCAGGTGCTGCGCGACAAGAAGGTCGACGTGCTCGTTTCCTACCTGCCGGTCGGTTCCGAGCAGGCCGACAAGGCATACGCCCAGGCCGCCATGGACGCCGGATGCGCGTTCGTGAACTGCCTGCCGGTGTTCATCGCATCCGATCCGGAATGGGCTCAGAAGTTCCGTGACGCCGGTGTGCCGATCGTCGGCGACGATATCAAGTCCCAGGTCGGCGCCACCATCACGCACCGCGTGCTCGCCCGTCTGTTCGAGGATCGTGGCGTGCGTCTGGACCGCACGTACCAGCTCAACGTGGGCGGCAACATGGACTTCATGAACATGCTGCAGCGCTCGCGCCTGGAATCCAAGAAGATTTCCAAGACCCGCGCCGTCACTTCCGTGGTGCCGCACGATATGGATCCGCATAACGTGCATATCGGTCCGTCCGATTACGTGGCATGGCTTGACGACCGCAAGTTCGCGTTCGTGCGTCTTGAAGGCACTACGTTCGGCGATGTGCCGCTGAGCTTGGAATACAAGCTGCAGGTGTGGGATTCCCCGAATTCCGCCGGTATTGTGATCGATGCCGTGCGTGCCGCCAAGATCGCGCTCGACCGTCATCTGGCCGGCCCGATTCTGGCTCCGAGCTCCTATTTCATGAAGTCGCCGGCCGTGCAGCACGAGGATGGCGAGGCCCGCCGCTTGGTGGAGGAGTTCATCAAGGGCGAGGTCGAAGGCAGCGAAGAGCAGCTTGACGCCGATGTCGCCGCCGCCAAGGCAGCTGGCAAGGATGTGTGGCGCGCCTGATTTTTAGTTCGCCTGATATGAGGAATCCCCAATCTACCGTCGGTGGATTGGGGATTTTTAATTACGATTTGGAAACGATGCGTATCGTCACTTCTTGAGAAGGGGTTCGACCTGTTCCTCGTACGCGGTCAACGCGGTGTCGATCACATTGTGCATGTCGTAGTACTTGTACGTGCCCAGACGGCCGCCGAACACCGTCTTCGGCTCGGCCTTCGCGAGCTCCTCGTACCTCGCGTACAGCGCCTTGTCGGCCTCCGTGTTGATCGGATAGTACGGCTCGTCGCCACGCTCGGCGAAACGGCTGTACTCCTCCCATACCACGGTCCTGTCGGGATTCTGCGAGGCGGCGCGCTCCGGATTGAAGTTCTTGAACTCGATCGCGCGCGTGTACGGCACGTCCGCGTCGGAGAAGTTCATCACCGGGCAGCCGAAATGGTCGCCCTCGTCGTAACGCACCTCCTTGAAGTCGACCGTGCGCCACTTGAGCTCGCCCAGCGAGTAGTCGAAGTAGCGGTCCACCGGGCCCGTGTACACCACCGGCACACCGGCCGCGGCCAAAGCCGCCTTGTTGTACGGCTGGGACTCGTCGAAGAAATCGGTCTCCAGGGTCACATGGATGCGCGGATCGTCGATCATGCGCTCCATCCACGCGGTGTAGCCGTCGGCCGGCAGGCCCTCCACGTGTCCTTGAAATAGCGGTTGTCGTAGTTGAAGCGCACCGGCAGGCGGTTGATGATGCCCGCTGGCAGGTCCTTCGGATCGGTCTGCCACTGCTTGCCCGTGTAGTTCTTGATGAACGCCTCGTACAGGGGGCGGCCGATCAGCGAAATGCCCTTGTCGTTGAGGTTCTGGGGATCCTTGCCCGCCAGCTCGCCGGCCTGCTCGGCCACGAGCGCCTTGGCTTCGGCGGGCGTGTAGTGCGCGCGGAAGAACTGGTTGATGGTGCCCAGGTTGATCGGCAGGGGGTAGACCTCGCCGTCGTGCGTGGCGTACACGCGGTGCACGTAGTTCGTGAACGAGGTGAACCTGTTCACGTAGTCCCACACGCGCTTGTTGGACGTGTGGAACAGGTGGGCGCCGTACTTGTGGATCTCCGCGCCGGTCTCCTCGTCCATGTAGCTGTACGCGTTGCCGCCGATGTGGTCGCGCACGTCGATGATCTCCACGCGCACGCCGAGCCTCTCCACGGCCTGCTGGGCCACGGTCAGGCCGAACAGGCCCGCGCCCACGACCACCAGATCGGGATATTCCACCGCTTCAGTCATAAGAACAACCTTCCGAACTTAAAACAAACACACAATATTCGTGTGCGATTCCTCATCAAGCATACCCGTCCGCCCTCCTTAACGCGGGATGCTCATGGGGAAGCGGCATTTTGACGTTTGATTTCCCTGTGTCGCTGGTCGTGGGGCTGGCTGCTTCACGGATCATGGCATGGTCTGTGTGGTTCGTGCGCGGCCTGTGGCGCGGGTTGCGCTGCGGTTCGTGCGGCTTGCGGCGCGGTTCGGTCCGGGCATGGTGTACACTGGTCTTTGCCTCCGCGTGGCGGTACGTCACCCAACTCCCCCAGGGCAGGAATGCAGCAAGGGTAAGTGGCCTCTTCCGGGTGCGTGGAGGTTTTCTTATATCTTCATGCCATTCGCGCATACCGTAGAGCCAATGCCGTATTCTCGATGATTATGACCGACGAATTCAAGCCAATCATCCGAGACCCGCACAAGTCCGCGAATATGCTGGAACAGCCGGTCGCGTCCGTTCCCGTGCCGCAGCCGCCGTCTGATCCGATCGAACAGGTGCTTTCCCCACGTGAAGTGAGCGAAGGGCTTGCCAAAGCCGATCCGCTGACCCGTCATCCGCGCGTGTCGAGCATTATGCTCAGCGTGGTGTTCGGTCTGCTGCTGCTTGCCGCCGCGGTGGGCGTCTGGTGGTTGGGCGTGCGCACGATGGAAGGCCAAAGCTATGAAGACATGGTCTGGTCGAAATTCGATGCGGCCCTGCCGGGATGGCTGGAACCGGTCGTGCATGTTTTCACCATTTCCACCGTTGTAATCGCAACAAGCGCGATTATGTCGATAATCGCCCTCGCCGTACTTATCGTAAGAAAACGATGGCTGTTGATTGCTCAACTGGCGGTATTCGGCGGAATCTGCTTTGCCGCAGCAGAGTTGCTGAAGCCGCTGCTGCCACGTCCGTACTTAATCAATCTGGAATCAAATCCCAATAATTCCGCGCCTTCCGGGCATGTCATACTCGCCGCCGCGGCAGGAATGATCCTACTATGCGCCGTGCCTCGCGTATGCCGTGCGCTCGTTGCCGTGATCGGCTGGCTGTATGCGGTACTCGTCGGATTGTCGGTGATTGCGGGACAGTGGCACCGGCCGACCGACGTGATCATGGCGTTGCTGATCGTCGGCGGAGTGGCAATGATCACGCTTGCCGCGACGTTTGCGAACGGCATGGATGAGCCCGGTTCGCGTGCGTCGTCGCCTTCCGTGCAGATCGTCGGCAGCGTGCTGTTGACGTTCGGCGTGCTCGGCACCCTGTATGGCGCATACATTATTTGGCAGATTCAGCCGGGACTTGCGATGAGTGCGGAATGGACGAATTCCGGTGCGCACCTTTCCACGGTGATTCTGACGGCTTCCGTTGCGTCGTTGGTGTTCGGGCTGGTGTTGACCATGCGTCAGCTGACCGCCTCGCCATTGACGAAACTTGGGCTTGTCGGTGCACCTCCGGCCCCTCCGAAACGCTGACGGCAAAACGTACGATCACGCCGAAAATTTCCGGCACCGGTCGCTCGCGCCACACGGACGGTTTGCAACTGCATACGGTCAGTGAGTATTATTGCGTTGCAAACGCTAGTAATAAGGAGTGGCTATGGCTACCGGCAGCAAGCTCGTGATTGTGGAGTCTCCCACCAAGGCCAAGAAAATCGGTGGGTATTTGGGCTCCGAATATACGGTGATGGCCTCGGTCGGCCATATTCGAGATCTTGCGCAGCCGAGCCAGGTGCCGGCCGCCGACAAAACCAAATTCGGCAAGTTCGGCGTTGACGTGGAAGACGGATTCAACCGTACTACATCGTCGATGGCAACAAGAAGAAAACCGTGTCCGAGCTGAAAAGCGCGTTGAAAAAAGCCGACACCCTGTACCTCGCAACCGATGAGGATCGCGAGGGAGAGGCCATCGCCTGGCATCTGGTACAGACGCTCAAGCCGAAAGTGCCGGTTAAGCGCATGGTGTTCCACGAAATCACGAAGGAAGCCATCAAAGCGTCGCTTGACAATACTCGCGACGTTGACGACGACATGGTCGACGCCCAGGAAACCCGCCGTATTCTGGACCGCCTGTACGGCTATGAGCTTTCTCCGGTGCTGTGGCGCAAGGTTGGGCCGGGTCTTTCCGCGGGCCGTGTGCAGTCCGTCGCCACGCGTTTGATCGTGGAGCGCGAGCGCGAGCGTATGGCGTTCGTGCGTGCCCCGTATTGGGATGTCACCGCAACGTTGGAGGCGCCGGATGCCGATGGCAATAATGTTGCGTTCGAGTCTCGTATGGTGTCGTTGGGTGGCCGTCGTTTGGCTGGTTCCAAGGATTTCGGCGCCGATGGCAAGCTGACTGCGGCCGGTGCGAAGGATCAGGTCGTGCAGTTGGACGAGGCGCAGGCTTCCGCGATTGCGCAGGCATTGGAATTTGCAACGTTTACTGTCGCGTCGATGGAAACCAAGCCGTACCGTCGCCGTCCGGTTCCACCGTTTACCACGTCCACCTTGCAGCAGACCGCCGGCAATCGTCTCGGCATGAGCTCGCGTCAGACCATGCGTGCTGCGCAAGGATTGTACGAAAACGGCTATATCACCTACATGCGTACCGATTCGGTGACGCTGTCGCAAGAGGCGATCGCAGCCGCACGCGAAGCGGTCGTCAAGCATTTCGGCGAAAACTATCTGTCGGACGCGCCGAAACAATATGCCACAAAGACGGCAGGCGCGCAGGAAGCCCACGAATGCATCAGCCGGCGGGCGCGAAATTCCGTGACCCTGCGGAAATCGCAAGCAAAGTGCCGGCCGACCAGCTCAAACTGTACACGCTGATCTGGCAGCGCACGCTTGCCTGCCAGATGGCAGACGCAACCGGTTCCACGGCGACCGTGCGACTGTCCGCGTCGACCGAATCGAATGGGGAAGCCATGTTCCAGGCTTCCGGCACTGTCATCGAATTCCCTGGCTTTATGAAGGCGACCGGTGAAGGCCGCCGCGCATCCGCCGAATCGAAGAAGGGCGATGCTGCTGGAAGCGTTGAACAGGCTGCGCAATCCGGTAAATCCAGCAAAGCGGATAAGAAGTCGGATGACAATGTGTCGCTTCCGCCGATGAATCCGGGCGATGCGCTCGCCGCGGTGGCGGTTGGTGCCGACGGACACGAAACTCAGCCTCCGGCGCGTTACACCGAAGCGTCGCTCGTGAAAACGTTGGAACAGAAGGAAATCGGCCGCCCGTCCACGTATGCGAGCATTATTTCCACGATCATCGATCGCGGGTACGTGTATGAGCGCGGTCGTGCGTTGATTCCGTCGTGGCTCGCGTTCTCCGTGGTCAAATTGCTGGAAACGAAGTTCCCGCGGTATGTGGATTACGAGTTCACTGCCGATATGGAAAGCGGTCTTGACCAGATTGCGAGCGGTCAGGAGACCGGCAGGAATTGGCTGACCCGCTTCTATTTCGGTTCCGGTGAGGGTGCCGCGCAGTCTGCGGACGAGGCGCATGCCGGCTTGCAGCAGCAGGTCGCGCAGTTGGGTGAAATCGACGCTCGCGAGATCAATACGATCGAGATCGGCGACGGTTTGCATGTGCGCGTCGGTCGATATGGCCCGTATTTGGAGGATATGAACCATCTGGATGATGAGGGCAATCCGAAGCGTGCCTCGCTGCCGGATACGCTCGCTCCGGATGAGCTGACGGTGGAAGTCGGTCATGATTTGATCGAGAACCATTCCGGCGGTCCGCGCGCTCTTGGCGTCGATCCGGTTTCCGGAGGCACCGTTGAAGTGCGTAATGGTCGTTTCGGGCCGTATGTTGCGCTGGTGATGCCTTCTGCCGATGCCGGCGATGCTGGTGATGCTGCCGGGGGCGCTAGTGAGAAGCCGAAGCGCGGCAAGGGTGCGAAGAAAGCCGCTGCCGATCGCCCGAAGATGGCGTCGTTGTTTAAGACGATGAGTCCGGAATCGTTGACGTTGGATGATGCGTTGCGTCTGCTGAGCTTGCCGCGTGAAGTCGGTTCGTATGAAGAGGTGGATGCGCAGACCGGTGAAGTGCAGACGGTTACCGTGCAAGCCAATAATGGTCGTTACGGTCCGTATTTGACGAAGACCGGTGCCGATGGCAAGTCGGATACGCGTTCGCTTGCTTCGGAAGATGAGATTTTCACGGTTGATTTGGATAAGGCGAAGGAACTGTTCGCCCAGCCGAAGTATGGCCGTGGGCGTGGCCGTGGCGCTGCGAAGCCGCCGCTGCGCGAATTGGGCGTCGATCCGGAAACGCAGAAGCAGGTGACCGTCAAGGAAGGCTTCTACGGCGCGTATATCACCGATGGTGAGACGAATCGTACGTTGCCGAAGCAGTATGCTCCTGAGTCGATCGAACCGGCCGAGGCGTTCCGTTTGCTGGCTGAGAAGCGTGCGCAGGGCCCGTCGAAAAGGCGTGGACGTAAGGCTGCCGCCGGCAAGGGCGGGGCTAAGAAGGCTGGTGCTGCCAAGCTTCTAAGACTTCCAAGGCGGCTTCCGTCGATAAGGCTCGTGCCGATCGCCGTGCAAGGTGCGCGAGTTGGCCGATAAGGGTTGGGCCAACACCCGTATCGCCAAGGAGATCGGTTCCACGCCGACCACGGTGAAGGCCGATGTGGAATGGCTTGCCGCCAACGAAGGCTACACCCGTCCCGCCGTAGTTCCCGCCCGGTGATGAATATGCAAGGCATATTCATCTCCTTTGACGTACAGTCCAGTGGACTGTACGTGGCAGCGAGTAGCGATAGCGTTGCGAACGCCGCAATGTAGAGTGATGAATATGCAAGGCATATTCATCTCCTTTGAGGACGGACAGCCCGGTGGGCTGTTCGTAGCAGTGAGCAGCGGTAGCGTTGCGAACGCCGCAGGGTACAGTGATGAATATGCAGGGCATATTCATCTCCTTTGAAGGTGTAGACGGCGTCGGCAAAACCACGCAGGTTGAACGGTTGCGTGCGTACGTTGAGGCGCAGGGGCGCGAATGCGTGGTCACGCGCGAGCCAGGCGGTACTGTGCTTGGCGTGGCGATTCGCGAGTTGCTGCTTGGCGGCGTGGAAGGTTCCGATGCGGATATCGCTCCGCGTGCGGAGGCGCTGCTGTTCGCCGCTGACCGTGCCCAGCATGTTGCCGAGGTGATTCGCCCTGCACTGGAACGCGGTGCCGTGGTAATTACCGATCGGTACCTTGATTCTTCTCTTGCATACCAGGCTGGCGGCCGCGAATTGACGGCAGGTGAAATCCGCGACTTGAGCATGTGGCGACGTGCGGTCTGCTGCCGAATCGTACGTATCTGCTGGATCTTGACCCTGCGCAATCGCATGCGCGCCTGCAGCATGATGAAGATCGTATGGAATCCGCGGGAGACGATTTCCAACGTCGTACGCGACAGGCGTTCCTTGACTTGGCAAAGGCGGAATCGCAACGTTTCCGCGTGATTGATGCCAGCCAATCCATCGATGAAGTATGGGCGCATATTCAGAACGATTTTGCGCAAATCAGCCAAACGAAAACTTTCCAATCGGAGGCCGCCCAGTGAGCGTGTGGGATTCGATCGTCGGCCAGCAGCAGGTTGTCGAACAACTCAAAGCCATCGCAAGTGGCGATCCGAAAGCCATTGCGCAGTCCTGGCTAATTTGTGGCCCTCCCGGATCGGGCCGTTCCAATGTGGCGCGCGCGTTCGCGGCGGCGCTGGAGAGCCTGATCATGGTCTTGGCGACGAGCGACCAAAGCCGCGCAGCGGGTGCTTGCCGGCACTCATCCCGACGTGACCGTGCTTGCCACCAACAAAGTGACCATCGGTATCGACGAGGTGCGAGACATCATCACCACTTCCGAGCAGATGCCGAGCACTGCGCCGTGGCGCATCATCATTATCGAAGATGTCGATCGTATGCTGGAACGCACCACCAACGTGCTGCTCAAGGAGATTGAGGAGCCGAGCGGGCACACGATTTGGCTCTTGTGCGCGCCAAGTGCGCAGGATGTGTTGCCGACGATTCGCTCGCGCACTCGCATCGTCAATCTTGCCGTGCCCTCCACGCAGGCGGTGGCTGCGTTTCTGAAACAAAATGGCGGATTTGAGCGAAAATCGCGGCGCGTGCCGCACGTCTTGCGGAAGGGCATATCGGCATCGCCAATCTGTATGCGAAAAACGAGCAGGTCATGTCTGACCGCGACGAGCTGATCGTGGGCGTGCTGGGATTGCGCCGCGCGTCGGATGCGGTACTGCTTGCCGGCAATCTTATCGACAGTGCGAAAGCGCAGGCCGAAGCGGAGGTGAAGGTCAAGGCGGCGGAAGCGGAAGCTGATTTTCGTAGGGTCAATGGGCTTGGTGCGAAGGATCGTATTCCTCCCAAACTGCGTGGCGCGTACAATGCGATCGCAAAAAAAGACGAGCTGAAGCGACAGACCACACGATTGATGCGCGATGTGCTCGACCGTGCGTTGAATTCGATCGCCAGTGTATACCGCGATGTGGCCGTGCTGCAGAACAATGCCGAAGATTCGGTTGGCTTGATTAATTTGGAGAATCGTTCGTCGATTACCGATCTGTCGGTACGTCTTACGCGCGGGGGAGCGGTGCGGCGACTGGAAGATATCGCCGTCGCACGTCGCCGTTTGGCCGGCAACGGCAATCCCGTACTGGTCTTCGAAGCCCTCTTCTGCGCCCTCATTGCCGGTTAGGGCCAGCGTCGTTGGCGCATACTGTTTTCCTGCGTGCGGATTCCTCCAGCGGGTGGGGAAATGGTTGTTTGGCTGTATGATTCTGGCTTGCTATTGTGCGATAACTGCCGGCCAAATTGCATAAAATGCGATTCAGCGCTGGTAGTTGGTGGATTCGCGCACGATCAGTTGCGGTGCAAGTGAGATATGCGCGGGGTTGTCGGGGCCGTCGTTGAGTAGGCGTAGCGCTTCGGAGAGATTTGCTTGAATGGCGGGCGCACGCTGGTCAGCGGCGG
>ENA-OQEX01000036-OQEX01000036.1-human-gut-metagenome-genome-assembly--contig:-NODE-36-length-70000-cov-4.325562_pt1 | contig 70000 bp, 70 predicted proteins | sample MGYA00242802_ERZ504649 | MGnify/ENA primary metagenome ERZ504649 (study PRJEB26092, sample SAMD00036194) | human gut metagenome | host: Homo sapiens | study: EMG produced TPA metagenomics assembly of...
TACCTCCCGGAGAATACACATTCAAAGTTATGGCATCCGATACCCCTCTCCAGTGGAATGGAAAAATAACCGTTATAAAACTCACCATCCATGCCCCTTGGTGGAAAACAACCACCGCTTATACTATTTACCTGCTCATTTTACTATTTATTACAGTAGGAAGTATCCGTCTTTACATATGTTGGACCCGAAAAAAAATAGAGCGTCGGCATAAAGAGGAAATTCTACTACTCCGCATCCGCAACCTGATAGAGCAATGCAACAATTACGAAGCCGAACAAAAAGCACGTCTGGAAAAGAATGGCACAGCAACCTCCACTTGCTTTGAAAACGACAAGCAACCGGATCATCCTAAAACAACCAATACCGAATCCGCTTTTTTAGCACGGGCTATAGAACAGGTAGAAAAGAATATGCATGTCATCGGTTATTCAGTAGAACAGCTAAGTCGAGACCTTTGCATGGAAAGAACAGGACTTATCGCAAACTAGTAAATTTATTAGATCAGTCTCCCAGCCTTTTCATCCGTAACATCCGTTTACAACGAGCTGCGCAACTACTTACTGAAAACGAACTCAGTATTGCAGAAATAGCAGAACGCACAGGCTTCAGCAGTTCCAGCTATCTAAGTAAGTGCTTCCAAGAAATGTATGGATGCCGCCCCTCCGAATACGCCAGAAAAACAAAGAAATCAACCTGATTATTATTGGATTCAACCTCATTGTTGCCTATTTAAAGCTTTTCGCCTTACCTTTGTAACAGTACAAAACACTAAAATACTATGAATATGAATTTTATTAAAAAAATGACTCTAACCCTAATTGGAGCAACTATCATTGCAACAAATGGCATCGCACAGAGTGTACAACACACCACACAAGGAATAACGTATACTACACAAGAAATAGATGTCAAAGTAGAATTTTACTCTCCCACCATTGTCCGTATTTATAAAACCCCCATTAAGAAACCTTATAAAAAAGAAAGTCTGGTCATTATCAAAACACCGGAAACCACCTCTGTAACTTTCGGTGAGAAAGGGAAAAATGTAACACTCAGCAGCAATGTTATACAAGTAGAAGTAAATCCTGAAACCGGAGGTATCCGTTTTTCCGACAAAGAAGGAAAATTATTACTGACTGATAAAGATTATGGTACCCAATTCACCCCTTCGATGACGCCGGCGTTCCATCATATAATGTTCGTCAAGCTTTCTTACTGGACAAAGATGAAGTGATTTACGGACTAGGACAGCAACAAACAGGAAAAGTGAACCAACGGAATCAGAAACTATTTCTCCGTAACCAAAACATGAGCATTTGCATTCCGTTTATTCATTCAATAAAAGGATATGCCCTTTATTGGGACAATTACTCCCCCACCACTTTTGTAGACAATCCACAAGAAATGTCTTTTGACTCGGAAGTAGGTGATTGTGCAGATTATTATTTCATTTACGGCGGCAATGCAGATAAAGTAATAGCCAATGTACGCGAACTGACTGGACAGGCTCCTCTCTATCCGCTTTGGGCACTAGGATTCTGGCAATGTCGCGAACGTTATAAAAGCCCGGATGAATTATGCGAAGTTGTAGATAAGTACCGTAAACTGAAAGTCCCTCTGGATGGCATTATACAGGATTGGCAATATTGGGGATGCGACTCTAACTGGAATGCCATGAAGTTCCAAAATCCCCGTTACATCAACAAAATGGGCGATAAAGAATATATGAAATATCTTCCAAACGGAGAAGATAAAAGCGCACGTTACGGTACTCCAAGAATCAAAACTCCCAAAGAAATGATTGACTATGTGCACAAACAAAATGCACATATCATGATCTCCGTATGGGCTTCTTTCGGCCCTTGGACTGAAATGTATCAAAAAATGGACAGTCTGAAAGCACTTCTTCAATTTGATACTTGGCCCAACAATGCCGGAGTCAGGCCATACGACCCTTATAATCCTGTTGCACGTGATCTCTATTGGTCAGAGATGAAAAAGAACATATTCGATCTGGGCATGGACGGTTGGTGGCTGGACTCTACTGAACCCGATCACATGAATCTGAAGGACCAGGATTTTAATACTCTCACCTATTTGGGAACTTTCCGCAGAGTACATAATGCTTTCCCGTTAATGTCCAATAAAGGAGTATATGAACATCAACGAGCTACTACTTCGGACAAACGAGTATTCCTACTCACTCGTTCTTCTTTCCTAGGACAGCAACGCTATGCTTCTCATTCGTGGAGCGGAGATGTAGTTTCTACCTGGGAAGTCATGCGCAAACAATTAGCAGCCGGATTGAATTACTCATTATGCGGCATTCCCTATTGGAATACAGATTTGGGAGGATTCTTTGCCTGGAAATACAATAATAATGTAAACAACATAGCTTATCACGAGTTACATGTCCGCTGGTATCAATGGGGAGTGTTTCAACCCATTATGCGCTCACACAATTCTAGTCCGGTAGCAGTCGAAATATACCAATTCGGCCAAAAAGGCGACTGGGCCTATGATGCGTTAGAAAAATATACTCACCTGCGTTATCGCCTGCTACCTTATCTTTATAGCACTTCCTGGGAGGTAACCAGCAAAGCAGGCAGCTTTATCCGCCCATTAATGATGGATTTCCCGAAAGATCCCAAAGTACTTGATATGGATACCGAATATATGTTCGGACATAATTTCCTAGTACGTCCCGTTACAGACTCGCTTTATACATGGCAAGACAAAAATCAGAACGGTTACTTAAAAGATTTAAAAAAGATTGGAAATACAGAGGTATATTTACCTAAAGGAGCAAACTGGACAGACTTTTGGACCGGGCAAACTTTGGAAGGCGGGCAAACGATCCAACGGGAAGTACCCATTGATATTATGCCCATTTATGTACGTGCGGGATCTATCCTTCCTTGGGGACCAGCAGTGCAATACTCTACAGAAAAGAAGTGGGATAATCTGACGATTCGCATCTATCCGGGTGCTGATGCGGAATTTACCCTTTATGAAGATGAATTTGATAATTATAATTATGAAAAAGGTGCTTACACAACCATCCTAATGAAATGGGATGACAAAGAGCGCACACTGACTATTAACGAGCGAAAAGGCAACTACAAAGGTATGCTGAAAAACCGCAAATTCAACATCATACTTGTTGAACCGGGGAAAGGATGTGGAGATGAGGATAGCCCCACCTTTGACCAATCTATTTCCTATAAAGGGAAACAAGTCAATGTGAAATTATAAATACATTCCCCGTTGGTAAAGCTTCTTAAGTTTCATAACACAATCTGAAAAAAATCAATTTTGCCAACGGGACTTTATATATGACGGAAATAAATTCAAGAGATCAATAGAATTTATATCACTACTTGATATATTTATTGCAGATACTTTTTATCACTGATTAGAGAAAGCCATAAGATGGATGCAGATGTTATAACCTTTTTTCATTGATCTCAACATAAACAATATCGTACTCGGAAGATATGGCAGCATACAAATCAACTGCCACTACCCTAGAATTCTTTATTCATCGATATTACATGAATAAATACCCAGGCAGTGGCAGTAGAAATAAAATCTAAAAGAAACACTCCCGCTTCTTACAGTTTCACTTTCTTTTTAGTACCTTTCGACTCATTGTGCAAACGATCCAACGCTGTCACCACATACTGGTACTTCGTTTTTCCATCGTTATAAGGTAATGGATAAAAATGATCGCGGGTAATGGCTACAATATGGGAAGCATCATCCAAATTGACTTTTTCTTTTTTATCAAAGCGATAAACCACATACTGTACAGCTTTGTCCATCTCGTCCTTTGCCTTCGGAGCTGTCCAGAAGAGTACTGGACCTTCATACGTCCATACCATCTTTACCTTCTTTACTTTACCTGGAGCCTTATCGTCCATAAAAGGAGATTCAGGAATCAAAGCCGGATAACGATGATACTCCTTCTCCAACATAGTGCGGTAATTACCGGCGTTATCCACCACTGCTGCAGCATACCATTGACAACTTCCCTGCACGGTAGGAAGCGACCGTTGCAACTTCATTTTGGCAGGCATCTGGTTTTGTAATGGATTACGGGCATCCGCCTTGTTCACCGTACGCATCACATCCTGACCGATAAATAACGGACGCGAAGCGGCATGTTTTGCCCACCAATGTATCAAGTTGTCATAATCGGCAGCAGGATGACCTATTTCCCAATAAATCTGAGGGATATTATAATCTACCCAACCATTATTAATCCACATCAGCACATCTGCATATAAATCATCATAATTCTGAAGACCACGTGTATCACTTCCATTCGGATCATTTTTCTTGTTACGATAGATACCAAAAGGAGAAACACCGAACTTCACCCACGGCTTACACTCGCGCACTGTCTCATGGATTTCCTTTATCAGCACATTCACGTTGTCACGGCGCCAATCGGCTTTATTACTGTATCCGCGACCATATTGCGCAAAACTGACATGATCAGGAAAATCCTCGCCCGGGTTGGGATAAGGATAAAAATAATCATCCATATGAATGGCATCCACATCATAACGAGTAACAATATCGCGCACAATCTTACAAATATATTTTCGGTTTTCGGGCAAAGCCGGATCAAAATAAAGCTGACCAGCATAATTCACGAAACGTTCCGGATTCTTATTATACGGATGAATGGGTGATAAGGCAGTAGTTCCCTTTGTCTTGGCACGGTAAGGGTTAATCCAGGCATGGAACTCCATTCCACGCTTATGGCATTCATCAATCATGAACTGCATCGGGTCCCAATAAGGTGAAGGCACTCTACCCTGCACTCCCGTAAGAAAGCGGCTCCACGCTCATAAGAAGATTTATACAAGGCATCGGCTTCTGCACGTACCTGAAAAATTATCGCATTAATGCCTGCGCCTTGCAGACTGTTTAGTTGATTTATTAATAGCTGCTGCATCTTCTCTGCCGGCATCCCTTGGAACTGTCCATTTACACACTGAATCCATGCACCGCGGAACTCACGTTTAGGATAACGTGTCTGAGCACTGACAACAGAAGTAAAAAGTAGTGCTATCAATAAAAGAAGAATAGTTTTTGCTCTCATTTTGTTATTCTTGTTTAATACGCTTGCAAAGATAAGAAAACTTATAATTATCTTTGCATATTAAACCAAATTCAATAAAGAATGTCAGAAAGTAACTATATATCCATAAAAGGAGCAAAGGTAAACAACCTCAAAAACATCGATGTCAACATACCACGCAATAAGCTGGTCGTTATCACGGGCCTATCCGGTTCCGGAAAATCATCATTGGCTTTTGATACATTATACGCTGAAGGTCAGCGACGCTATGTAGAAAGCCTGTCATCATACGCCCGCCAATTTCTGGGCCGTATGAGCAAACCTGAGTGTGATTTCATTAAAGGTATACCACCCGCTATCGCCATAGAGCAAAAAGTGAACAGCCGCAATCCACGTTCCACCGTGGGGACTTCCACCGAAATATATGAGTATCTGCGACTACTCTATGCACGCGTGGGGAAGACTTATTCTCCCATTAGCGGGCAACTGGTGAAAAAGCATAGTATTGAAGATATTGTAAGCTGTATGCTCTCCTTTCCTAAAGGAACGAAATACACGGTTCTCACTCCTATGATGCCCCGTGAAGGCCGTACACTGCGTCAACAGCTAGAAATGGACTTTAAACAAGGATTCACCCGTGTAGAGGTTAACCGTGAAATAGTTCGTATAGAAGATTTTCTGCAACAAACAGCTGCCGAAGATAAAAGACAAAACATCTATCTGCTGGTAGATCGCATGACAGCCGATGATAGCAAAGACAGTATCAGCCGCCTCACCGATCTGCCGAAACAGCCATGTACGAGGGAGACGGAAATTGCCTCCTCCGCTTCTACTCTGCTGACGGAAGTACGCAGCTATTCTCTTTCAGCACTAAATTCGAAGCCGACGGAATTAAATTCGAAGAACCGAATGACCAAATGTTTTCATTCAATTCCCCTCTCGGAGCTTGTCCCGAATGCGAAGGTTTCGGTAAAGTGATAGGTATAGATGAACATCTGGTGATTCCAAACCGTGCTCTGAGTGTATATGACGGAGCTGTCCTCTGCTGGCGCGGAGAAAAAATGGGGGAATGGTTACAAGAATTCATTCATGAAGCTCCCGCCCACGATTTTCCCATCTTTGCCCCTTATTATGAACTGACACAGGAACAAAAAGATTATTTATGGCATGGACCTAGAAATAAGGCCTGTATAGATTCTTTCTTCAGAATGCTGGAAGAAAATCAATATAAAATACAATATCGTGTGATGCTGGCACGATACCGGGGAAAAACTATTTGTCCTGTCTGCCATGGAACACGCTTGAAAAAAGAAGCCGGTTATGTAAAAGTAGGTGGAAAATCCATTTCTCAACTGGTTGACTTACCTATCATGACTTAAAAGAATTCTTCCGCACTCTAGAACTAGATGCACATGATACAGCCATCGCCAAACGGATCTTAACGGAAATTACCAACCGCATCAACTTCCTCATGGATGTAGGTTTGGGATATCTTACACTGAACCGTCTCAGCAACTCACTCTCCGGCGGCGAAAGTCAGCGCATCAATCTGGCCACCTCATTAGGCAGCAGCTTGGTAGGCTCACTCTATATTCTAGACGAACCCAGTATCGGATTACACAGTCGTGACACTGACCGGCTGATAAAAGTACTTCGTCAGTTACAGGAACTGGGAAACACCGTAGTAGTGGTAGAACATGATGAAGAAATAATCCGTGCTGCCGATTATATCATTGATATCGGTCCTCAAGCAGGACGTTTAGGAGGACAGATAGTATATCAAGGCAGCATGAACGATCTTCAAAGAAACAGTAATAGTTATACGGTACGCTATTTGTTGGGAGAAGAAAACATAGAGATCCCCCGATGCCATCGTCCGTGGAACAATTATATAGAAATAAAAGGTGCACGTGAAAACAACCTTAAAGGCATTGACGTAAAATTTCCACTGAATGTAATGACGGTAGTTACGGGGGTCAGCGGTTCGGGAAAGAGTACGTTGGTACGTGATGTCTTTTACAAGGCATTGAAACGCGAATATAGTGAAGCTAGCGAACGGCCGGGTGAATTCATCTCTTTGGAAGGGGATGTACAGCTAGTGAAAGATATTGAATTTGTAGACCAGAATCCTATCGGAAAATCATCACGCAGCAATCCGGTGACCTATGTAAAAGCATACGACGAAATACGCAAACTCTTTGCCGAACAGCCTCTTGCCAAACAAATGGGATATACTGCCGGATATTTCTCATTCAATACCGAGGCGGTCGTTGTGAGGAATGTAAAGGTGACGGTACGGTAACCGTTGAAATGCAATTTATGGCAGATTTGGTATTAGAATGTGAATCTTGTCATGGAAAACGTTTCAAGAGCGACACACTGGAAGTAAAATTTCAAGATAAGAACATCTATGATATTCTGGAAATGACAGTGAATCAAGCTATCGAATTCTTCACCGAATACAATCAAAAAAAGATAGTGAAAAAACTAACCCCATTACAAGAAGTGGGATTGGGATATATAAAGTTGGGACAAGCCTCCTCCACTCTTTCCGGTGGCGAGAATCAACGCGTAAAACTAGCTTATTTTCTGAGCATAGAGAAAGCACAACCCACTATTTTTGTATTCGATGAACCAACCACAGGTCTGCATTTTCATGATATCAAGAAACTGCTGGAAGCATTTGAAGCCTTAATCAGCCGCGGACATACCATTATCATTATCGAGCATAATATGGATGTGATAAAATGTGCCGACCATGTGATTGACCTAGGGCCGAAGGAGGAAATATGGGAGGAAATCTGGTAGTTGCGGGCACTCCGGAAGAGGTTGCAGCATGTGCGGCATCTTATACGGGACAGTTTTTGAAGGAAAAACTGGCGATGGATTCTCCTGATTGATTTTTTATTCACCGCTGATTGTCCAAACTGACACAAATTATTAAATATGATTATACGCAATATACCACTAGATGATAAATGGGAATTTAAAAGTGATTTATTCCGTTCTGTAAATTTAGCATTTTGTGGTATGATTGCAGAATCATTTTACTAAAAATCTGTTTTAATGTTTTCCGCATTGTCAATCTAAATCTAAACGAAAATATGAGTAAATTTAGAATTGAATTAATAACCTTATAAATCAACAGAATATGAAAAAACTTTTTTTACTACTCTTGCTGTTCCCTTTCCTATTGGGATGTTCACAAAAAGAGAAAGAATTCACCGTTCTTCAATGGAACATTTGGCAAGAAGGAACTGTAATTCCCGGTGGTTACGACGCTATTGTGAATGAAATAGCCCGTCTTCGTCCGGACTTCGTCACATTGAGCGAAGTACGTAATTACGAAAACACCAATTTCACTGCCCGCCTAGTGCAATCATTAAAGGAAAAAGGAGAAACCTATTATTCCTTCTATACCTATGATACAGGTCTGTTAAGCCGATACCCCATCACTGATTCATTAACCGTTTTCCCCGAAAAGAATGACCACGGCAGTATCTATCGCCTTACAGCCGATATGAACGGACAGAAAATAGCAGTCTACACCGCTCATCTTGATTATTTGGATGACGCCTATTATAATGTACGCGGATATGATGGTTCTACTTGGGAAGAAATCCCTATCCCCACTACCGTAGAAGAAGTATTAAAGAGAAATGTAGCCTCACAACGCGATGACGCCATCAGACTATTCATTGAACAGGCAAAAAAAGATCGTGCAGCCGGCTACACCATCATTTTAGGAGGAGATTTTAATGAACCTTCACATCAAGATTGGACTGAAGAGACCAAAGACCTGTATGACCATCATGGCTTTGTAATCCCCTGGACAGTTCCTGTCCTGTTAGACGAAGCCGGATTGAAAGACGCCTATCGAGAATTCTATCCAGATGTATTAAACTATCCCGGCTTCACTTATCCTTCGGATAATCCGGCAAAGCCGCCGACAAAATAACCTGGGCTCCCAAAGCAGATGAACGCGACCGTATAGATTACATTTGGTATTATCCCGAAAAGGGGTTGAAAGTGAAAGACGCCGCCATTTTCGGTCCGAAAAATTCTATAGTCCGTGCACAGCGTGTTCAGGAAACATCTAAAGACAAGTTTATAGAACCATTGGGCGTATGGCCTACAGACCATAAAGGAGTACTGGTTACTTTCCAATATCCCGCCAAATAATATCGTTTTTCCCAATATTTCTGTTATCTTTGTCCAATAACCTAATTTATTATCCTATGACCAAATGTACACATAAACAGTTAATGACCGCCTGTATGTTAGCAGGCACATTGATGTTGGGAGCATGTACCGGTACTCCCCCTGTAACAAAAGAGGTATCCATTGTACCCATAACCAACCATCTGGAGGAAACAAACGGTGCTTTTGTATTGAAAAGTAATACCTCCATCGGTGTTATTGACGCCGAACTAATTCCCGCAGCCGAGTATTTGGCCGATATGCTTTCCAGAGCCACAGGCTACGACCTTAAAGTCAAAGAAGGCGAAGGAACCATCACCCTTGCCTTGGGTGATGTTCAAGGAAAAGAAGGAGCTTATACCCTGACAGCCGAGAGCGATAAGGTCAACATTACAGGTAACTCTTACGGAGGTGTCATTGCAGGTATCGAATCACTCAGACAGCTGTTTCCCCCGCAAATAGAATCTAAGGAAATTGTTAAAGGTACAGACTGGGCCATACCGGCCGTTAACATTCAAGATGCCCCCCGCTTTGAATGGAGAGGCATTATGCTGGACGTATCCCGCCATTTCTACACAATAGGTGAGGTGAAAGAATTACTGGATGTCATGGCCCTTTACAAGATGAATAAATTCCACTGGCATCTTACCGACGACCAAGGATGGCGTATTGAAATCAAGAAATATCCTTTACTGACGGAAAAAGGAGCATGGCGCAAATTCAATTCTCATGATCGCGAATGCATACGTCAGTCAAAGACTAATAACAACCCGGATATGGCAATTCCTGAAGACAAGATACGCATCGTAGAAGGTGACACCTTATATGGAGGCTACTACACTCAGGAAGATATCAAGGATGTCATAGCATACGCCAAAATACGAGGCATAGATATTATTCCCGAAATTGATATGCCGGGACACATGCTGGCAGCTGTAAGTAACTATGAAGGTGTTTCCTGTTTTAACGAAACCGGTTGGGGAAGTGTCTTCTCCTCACCTGTTTGTCCGGGGAAAGACTCCGCATTGGAATTCTGCAAGAATGTTTATACAGAACTGATAGCCCTTTTCCCCTATAAGTATGTACATATAGGAGGTGACGAAGTAGAAAAAACTAATTGGAAAAAATGTCCGGACTGTCAGAAACGTATGCATGACAATAATCTGAAAACTGAAGAAGAACTGCAATCATGGTTCATTCATGACATGGAGAGATTCTTTAACGAGAAAGGCAAAGAAATGATAGGCTGGGATGAAATCATTGAAGGCGGATTGTCTAAAACAGCTACCGTAATGTGGTGGCGCAGCTGGGTAAAAGATGCAGCAACCAAGACAACAGCACAAGGCAACCCTGTCATTTTCACTCCTAACGGACAATTTTATTTGGATTATGCAGAAGATAAGAACTCTATGGCAAGTATTTATAATCTGGATACGACAGACAACCTGACCTCCGAGCAGCAGTCGCTGATTTTAGGAGTGCAGGGAAATATTTGGTGCGAATGGATTCCTTCCAACGCACGTATGCAATATATGGCTATTCCACGTTGCTGGCTATTGCCGAACTAGGTTGGAGCAAACCGGAGCAAAAAGATTGGAGTGCCTTCCAACAACGCCTGTCTGATCAGTTTGAACGTCTCAATATCATGGTATCAATTACCGTATACCCGATTTGGAAGCTTTAATGCCGTCAACGCCTTTATCGGTGAAGGAGCCATCAATGTAACTTGCCTTGACCCCACTGCGGAAATTCACTATACCACTGATGGCAGTACTCCTACTTTACAATCTCCCATATATGAAGGTCCCATCAAAGTGACTGAAACCACAGACTTTACTTTCTGCACCTTCCGCCCTAATGGAAAGAAAGGTGACATAGTCAAGACCCGTTTCATCAAAAGTGAATATACTCCCTCTGTAACTGCCGCTCCTTCCAATCCGGGTTTGAAAGCTACATGGCACGAATTTAAAGGAAATAAATGCAGTGAAATAGAAAAAGCTCCGGTCAATGGTACTTATCCAGTGGAAGATGTTATGATTCCTAAAAAAGTAAAAGGAAATATCGGACTGATTATCAAAGGATATTTCAATGCTCCTCAAGACGATATCTACACTTTTGCACTCCTATCCGATGATGGTAGTACATTAACTATAGACAGTGAACAGATAGTAGACAATGACGGACCTCACGGGCCTAAAGAAATAGTGGGGCAAAAAGCATTGGCAAAAGGATATCATCCAATGGAATTACGTTATTTCGACCAAAACGGAGGACAACTGAAATTAAAAGTAACAGGTAGTGATGGTAAAGAAATTCCGTTCACGCATCTCTATGCGCATTAATCTCACATAAAAAGTTTTTCACCACAGATTATACAGATTTACATAGATTGAATTTCAATGAATTCTCCCATTCAATAATCTGCGTAATCTGTGGTGGAATTAAATCAATCAGAAATAAACCCCGAATCCTATCTTGAATCCTAATTTACTAAATTCTGAAGTATCACTAAAACTCAAGTCATAATATACAGACGGTTCAATAGTCACATTTCTACCCAAGAAAAAAGCATATCCGACTTCCGGTGTCAAACAAACCAGATTCTTTTTAAATCCTACACAAGAAAGGTGTTTATACGCCATTCCTAGTCCTCCATAAATACCGCAACTGGAAAAATAATAACGTCCCTGTGCACCAATACTGGTTTCATCCATTCCATGTTCTACATAATTGCCTTTAAAATTCAGCAACACAGCCACATTATCGGCTACAAATGCGCCGCCGGTTAAAGCAAAACCAAAATTTGTTCCTTCATTCTTGCTATGAGATAGGTCAAGCCCTGTCAATGAAGCATTCACATACCATACATCCTTCTCAAATTGAGCATGTGCACTCAGTGCAGTCATTACCAACAGCATCAAGCTGACTAAAATTTTCTTCATAATGTTGTCGTTTAATAGTTATTTTTTGTTTTCCAAATCACGTTCACGTCTTTCCTCCGCCTTTTCTTTCTTACGAAGGACAATCCATAACAACGCTATAATCATATAGGATAAACCTACTGTGAGATACTTTTCCGTATCACTTATTTCCGTATTGCGCGGAATAAAATAAACGGCCATCGCTGTAGTATAGACCAATAAAGCTACAGGCAACCAAATCGATTTTCTATATTTTTTCATAAACTATGCTGTTTTGTTTCCTATACCAACTTGCAAACCCTATAGCGGCTACCAACGTACAAAGACTACCAACTATATAAGATACATAATCCGAAAACGCTAATCCTTCGGGGGCTATGCAAATATAAGTAGAACATACAGCCGTCATAAACAGGGCAGGAAACAAGGTGATATAATAATTCTTTTTCGCACGTACTAGAAAAACAGTGACCGCCCACAAAGTAAACACAGACAAAGCCTGATTACACCAGGCAAAATAACGCCATATCATATCAAATCCCGCCGCATCACGCTGACTGTACAATAATATACCGATAGTTACCGCAAAAATAGGAATACAAATCAATAAACGTTTCGCTATACTTTTTTGTTCCAAATGCATAAAATCGGCAACAATCAAACGAGCTGAACGCAAAGCGGTATCTCCACTGGTAATAGGAGCGGCAATTACCCCCAGTACAGCCAATAAACCTCCTATCGTACCCAACCATTCCTTGGTTATGCTGTCCACAATAATCGAAGCATTACTCTCCTCCATACCATTTTGATGAAAAAAATAAGTAGCGGCAGCAGCCCAAATCAATGCCACTATCCCTTCGGTCACCATCGCTCCATAAAAAATAGGACGACCATACTTCTCATTCTTCATACAACGTGCCATCAGTGGAGATTGTGTGGCATGAAAGCCACTGATTGCCCCACAAGCAATAGAAACAAACATTATAGGAAAAATTGGTAATCCGGCAGGATGGGTATTATGTAGACCATCCGTAATTTCGGGCAATGCCGGATGATTCCATAACAACATCACCAAAATCCCCACTGCCATAAACAATAAAGCAATGGCAAACAATGGATATATTTTTCCTATAATCTTATCTACCGGCAACAATGTAGCCAACATATAATAGAAAAACACAACAATAATCCAAAAAGTAACATCCATATACTCCGGAGTAAGTTTGGCAAGCAATCCGGCTGGTCCTGCCACAAAAACCGCTCCGACTAATATCATCAGCACAACCGTAAAACCACGCATTAACTGCTTTGTGGGAAGCCCTAAATAACGACCGATAATTTCCGGCAAACTCTCGCCCTCATGCCGAATGGAAAGCATTCCAGACAAATAATCGTGTACCGCCCCGGCAAAAATGGTACCTAAAACAATCCACAAATAAGACGCCGTACCAAACTTCGCTCCCATTATAGCACCGAAAATAGGTCCTAAGCCGGCTATATTCAAAAATTGAATCATAAAAATCTTCCAAGTAGGAAGTGGAATAAAGTCAACACCATCCGCCATGGTCAGGGCAGGTGTCTTCCTAATCTTGTCAGGACCGAACACACGTTCCACATAACTTCCATACAAAAAGTATCCGCCTACAAGAACCAATAATGCAATAATAAAGGTTATCATATTCTATTTTTTGTTTTGTTGGGGCAAAAGTAACGAATTAATTGATTACTTCGTATCTTTGCCCTAAAATTAAAGTAAATGCGAACATTCTTTATAACTTTATTACTAGTCATAGTGAGTTTCTTATCAGTTTTCTCACAACCTAAATATGAAATCCGTGCCACCTGGCTCACTACGCTTGGAGGAATGGACTGGCCTCGTAACAAGGCAATAAACGCATCAGGCATCCGGCGTCAGCAAAAAGAATTATGTGATATACTGGATCGTCTGAAAGCCGCCAATTTCAATACGGTATTGTTGCAAACCCGTCTGCGCGGAGATATGATTTATCCTTCCGCCATAGAAACTTTCGCCGAATCACTGACAGGTAGCACAGGAGGGAATCCCGGATATGACCCTTTGGCTTTCGCATCGGAGAATGCCACAAACGAGGCATGGAACTACATGCATGGATTGTTACGATTCCTGCCGGAAATACCCGTCAAGTACAATTGCAAGGACGTAGCTCCGTAGTACGGAAAAACCGGACAATTTGCAAACTTTATAAAGGTAACTGGTACTTGGACCCGGGAAATCCGGGAACCAAAGAATATCTGTCATGCATAGTAAAAGAAATAACTTCCCGTTATGATATAGACGGCATTCATTTCGATTACATCCGCTACCCCGAGCAAGCCGATAACTTTCCTGACAAGGACACCTACCGGAAATACGGTAAAGGTAAGGAGTTGAAACAATGGCGGCGTGATAATATCACAGATATTGTGCATAGGCTCTATACCGACATCAAGACTATCAAACCCTGGGTGAAAGTCAGCAGTTCCCCTATTGGCAAATACCGAGATACCAACCGATACCCCTCCCGTGGATGGAACGCTTATCATGTAGTTTACCAAGATGCTCAGAAATGGCTAAAAGAAGGTATTCATGATGCATTGTTCCCGATGATGTATTTTCAGGGAAATAATTTCTATCCTTTTGCATTGGATTGGAAAGAGAATTGTGGTAACCGCTGGATAATACCTGGTTTGGGTATTTATTTCCTCTCTCCCAACGAACAAAATTGGCCGTTGGACGAAATAGTCCGCCAACTTTATTTCACCCGTCAGATAAAACTAAACGGACAAGCCTATTTCCGCAATCGTTTTCTATTAAACAACACCAAAGGCATTTGGGACGAACTCCAAGAGAATTTCTATACCACTCCGGCATTGATTCCCCCAATGACCTGGATGGACAGCATCCCCCCATCCACTCCGGCCATGCCTTCCCTGCAACTGTTGCCGGACGGAAAAATGCACATGAGCTGGCAGATTTCCACAGATAACAACGGAGGTCTTGTCACCTATCATCTTTATGCCTCAGATACCTATCCAGTAGATATCACAGATGCCGGAAACTTACTGGAAACCTATCTCACCCATACGGAATACGAATATACCCCTATTTCACCTTGGCGACAAAACGTTATTTTGCCGTAACTGCTGCCGACCGTTTCGGAAACGAAAGCGCTCCCTTGGAACTGAATGCAATTTCAGAAACAGACATGCCTTTACTAAATGACGGAGATATTCTCACCCTGCCTGAAATAAAAGAAGCAAAAACAGTGAAAATATTTACTGCTACCGGTGAAGAAATAAAATATTTTGTTTATGCACCCCAAATGTCCATAGCCTCATTACCTGGCGGATTCTATACAGTATATATCTTGAATAATGCAGGAGCACAAACCTTTGTCGGAACAATCGTAAAATAAAAAATGCAAACTGTTTCTTTGGTATGACACATTATGTCGTTGCAGATGCCCGGCTCTCAAAAAGTTTGTCTGCCGGGAATCTCCATCTTTGTTGTTAAGTTATAATCTGATAAAACTTTACATACTGTTATTTTTCGTTTCCGCACTGCAATGTTTTTTGTTCCGTCACCGCATTATGTTGATATACAGCGATATATGGTGACGTAATTTTCTGTATCCCCACAAAGTGTTTTTTTCGTTTTTCCTTGCGGAAGCCAGCTCATCAGATGCCGGTTGTCATATTGGATACATAATCTTGATATATTTACGGCAGTATCCGTGCAAGAAGAGTGCACCATCTGTACCATCACTCAGGTGAACAGGCCCTGTCATTCGGGTGAAGAGCCGTTGTCACCTGTGTGAAACCGCCGCTTCACACAGGTGAAGCAATAAAGCCATAAAGCTGTTTTCATGGTAACATACTGCCGGCAAGGTACATCTGTTGGAATTTTGCCGCTATGGGTGCGATGATCGCAATGTTGTACATTGACCGCGATTACCTACCGTTTCGGGGCCTTTATAGATATTTTCACACCGGAACATACTGGTAATGAAGACGATGAAGTGACGGGGAAATTTTATATTTCACATTAAATTAGGCTGTGTTTTCTTTTATAGTCTTTAAGATATTTGATATTAATAGAGGTGGTTGTACTATGCGTCTTTCTTTATGGCGTTATATTGATAAGGCATTGTAACATATAAATAATGTATGATATTAATGTCAGTTCGATATAAATATTAAATTTACTCGTCTAAAAAATAAGAGTATAGCAATAAATCTAAAACAGGAACGGCAATAATATGGAAACAGAATAAATCTCTTCTCCTCTTTTATTTTCATAAAACTCAAGGCTATAAGCAAAATAATAACTATTTTTGCACATTCAATTGAATAAAATATATAACTCATGAGCAATCAACGATACATGCAGCGCGGTGTGTCAGCATCCAAGGAAGATGTGCACAACGCCATTAAGAACATTGACAAAGGTATTTTTCCGCAAGCTTTTTGTAAAATCATCCCCGATATTCTAGGCGGAGATCCTGAATATTGCAACATTATGCACGCTGACGGTGCAGGCACCAAATCATCACTGGCTTATTTGTATTGGAAAGAAACCGGCGATTTAAGCGTATGGAAAGGCATTGCACAAGATGCACTGATTATGAACATCGATGACTTGTTGTGTGTAGGTGCAGTAGATAATATTCTGGTTTCATCAACTATCGGCCGTAATAAGCTACTCGTTCCGGGTGAAGTAATTTCCGCTATCATCAACGGAACGGATAAACTGTTGGCCGAACTTCGCGAATGGGTGTAGGCGTATACGCTACTGGAGGCGAGACTGCTGATGTAGGTGACTTGGTTCGTACCATCATCGTAGATTCTACCGTAACATGCCGCATGAAACGTACCGATGTCATTAACAATGCCAATATTCGCCCGGGTGACGTCATCATAGGTCTGGCATCTTACGGACAGGCTACTTATGAAAAAGAATACAACGGAGGCATGGGCAGCAATGGACTCACCAGCGCCCGCCATGACGTGTTCGCAAAATACTTGGCTGAGAAATATCCCGAAAGCTATGACAAGGCAGTACCTGAAGAACTAGTATACAGTGGCAATTTGAAGCTGACCGATACTGTAGAAGGAAGTCCGCTGGATGCAGGAAAGCTGGTACTCTCACCTACCCGTACCTATGCTCCGGTAGTGAAGAAATTACTGGATGCGCTCCGACCTGAAATTCACGGAATGGTTCACTGCTCAGGCGGTGCTCAAACCAAAGTCCTGCACTTTATAGGAAACAATTGCCGTGTAGTAAAGGACAACCTGTTCCCTGTCCCCCCTCTGTTCAAAACCATCAAGGAACAAAGCGGCACCGATTGGGAAGAAATGTACAAAGTATTTAATATGGGCCACCGCCTGGAAGTTTACCTCTCACCCGAACATGCCGAAGAGGTGATCGCCATCAGCAAGTCATTCAATATTGACGCGAAGATTGTGGGACGTATAGAAGAAAGTGACAAGAAGGAACTAATTATCAAAAGTGAGTTTGGAGAATTCAAATACTGACAAGCAATATTATAATAACGTTTCCAAGCATGCTACATTAAAAAAAGATTTTTTATGGCATGGGAGCAATAATATGCTCATTAGTTACAATTGATACAATACGCGAGTTGTATTTCATCTCTACCGCATGGGGTCATGAAGCAACTTGGCATGACATACTATATATAGTAAGAAAAGTACTTGCCATACTTGGGTGGATATTACTCACTTGGTATGTCGCAAATAAATGTTTAGAAAAGAATGGCAGAAAACAATAATACATTACTTGAGAAATTAGACGGGTTAGTGGCTCGCTTTGAGGAAGTTTCCACCCTCATTACAGACCCTAATGTCATAGCTGACCAAAAACGTTATGTCAAGCTCACCAAGGAATACAAGGACTTGAATGACATCATGAAAGCCCGTAGAGAATATATACAATGCCTGAATGGACTGGAAGAGGCCAAACAAATCATGACTAACGAATCCGACCCGGAGATGAAAGAAATGGCACGCGAAGAGGCAAATCTCTGCGAAGTCCGCATTCCAGAACTGGAAGAGGAAATCAAACTACTACTCGTTCCTGCGGATCCGCAAGATGACCGAAATGCTATTCTGGAAATACGCGGTGGTACGGGAGGTGATGAAGCCGCCATTTTTGCAGGTGACCTGTTCCGTATGTACTCCAAATACTGCGAGACAAAAGGTTGGAAACTGGAAGTATCCAGCGCCAATGAAGGAGCAGCAGGAGGTTTTAAGGAAATTATCTGCTCCGTAACCGGAGATAAAGTATATGGCACTTTGAAATATGAATCGGGCGTACATCGTGTACAACGTGTACCAGCCACCGAAACCCAAGGACGTGTACATACTTCAGCCGCATCAGTCGCCGTTTTACCCGAAGCAGAGCCTTTTGATGTGGAAATCAACGAAGGGGAAATCAAGTGGGACACTTTCCGAAGCGGTGGTGCCGGCGGACAGAACGTAAATAAGGTGGAATCCGGAGTACGCCTGCGCTACAACTGGAAGAATCCCAACACCGGATAGTAGAGGAAATCCTGATAGAATGTACCGAAACCCGTGACCAGCCGAAGAATAAAGAACGAGCCCTTTCTCGCCTGCGTACCTTTATATATGATAAAGAACACCAAAAGTACATTGACGACATTGCCAGCAAACGCAAAACGATGGTATCTACCGGAGACAGATCGGCAAAAATACGTACCTACAATTATCCACAAGGACGTATCACCGACCACCGCATCAACTATACCATTTACAATTTGGCCGCCTTTATGGATGGAGACATTCAAGACTGTATCGACCATTTGACTGTAGCCGAGAATGCAGAACGTTTGAAAGAGAGCGAATTATAATTAAAATATCGTAAACCATAAACTGTAAATATAATAATGAACAAGCAACAATTATTTGAAAATATCCAAAAGAAAAAATCATTCCTCTGTGTAGGGCTAGATACCGACATAAAGAAAATTCCCGAACATCTGTTAAAAGAAGAAGACCCGATTTTCGCCTTCAATAAAGCTATCATTGACGCTACTGCCCCTTATTGCATCGCCTATAAACCCAATCTGGCCTTTTATGAAAGCATGGGCGTAAAAGGATGGATCGCTTTCGAAAAGACTGTATCCTACATCAAGGAAAACTATCCCGACCAATTCATCATTGCCGATGCAAAACGTGGCGATATTGGAAACACTTCGGCTATGTATGCCCGCACATTCTTTGAAGAGCTGGACATTGACTCAGTCACCGTAGCTCCTTACATGGGTGAAGACAGCGTGACTCCCTTCCTGAGTTACGAAGGCAAATGGGTAATCCTGCTAGCACTTACCAGCAACAAGGGTTCCCACGACTTCCAGCTGACCGAAGACACCAACGGCGAACGCCTTTTCGAAAAAGTATTGCGCAAATCACAAGAATGGGCCAACGATGAAAACATGATGTATGTAGTAGGCGCCACACAAGGACGTGCTTTCGAAGACATCCGTAAAATTGTCCCCAACCACTTCCTGCTTGTACCTGGAATCGGTGCACAAGGAGGTTCTCTAGAGGAAGTCTGCAAATATGGCATGAATAGTACCTGTGGACTTATTGTTAATTCAAGCCGTGCCATTATCTATGCGGATAAAACTGAGAATTTTGCGACTGTAGCAGGACAAGAAGCTCAGAAAGTCCAGGCACAGATGGAGAAAATAATGTGCCAATAAAACAATGTGCTAATATGCAAATTACCAGGTAGATACATAGCGTAGTACATTGGTTTATTAGCATATCAGCACACTGAATAATCATTCCCCATGAGTGACCGAAAAATTATAAATGACCCCGTCTTCGGGTTTATCAACATCCCGAAGGGGCTACTATATGACATTGTATGTCACCCATTGCTGCAACGTCTTACCCGCATCAAGCAACTGGGCCTGTCCTCTGCTGTATATCCGGGAGCACAACATACCCGTTTCCAACACTCATTAGGTGCTTTCCACTTAATGAGTGAAACTATCAAACACCTTACCGCCAAAGGTAACTTCATCTTTGACAGCGAAGCGGAAGCCGTACAAGCTGCCATCCTGTTACACGACATCGGACACGGTCCCTTCTCCCATGTGCTGGAAAACACATTGGTAGGAGGTGTTTCACATGAAGAAATCTCCTTGATGCTGATGGAACGAATAAACAAGGACATGAAAGGTCAACTCAATCTTGCCATACAGATATTCAAAGATGAATATCCCAAGAAATTCCTGCACCAACTGGTCAGCGGCCAATTGGATATGGATCGTTTGGACTATTTGCGGCGTGACAGTTTCTATACCGGTGTATCCGAAGGCAATATCGGGTCCGCCCGCATCATCAAAATGCTTGATGTAAAAGACGATCACCTGGTAGTAGAGTCTAAAGGTATTTACTCCATCGAAAATTTCCTGATGTCCCGCCGCCTGATGTACTGGCAGGTATATCTGCACAAGACATCCGTTGCCAGTGAAAAAATGCTGATCAACACTCTGACACGAGCAAAGGAATTAGCTTTACGTGGCGTGGAGCTGTTCGCCTCACCCGCTTTAAGATTCTTTTTATACCACTCTATTGATAAAAAAGAATTTTATAACAGCCCGGATTGTCTTGAAAATTTTATTCAATTAGATGATAATGATATATGGACCGCACTGAAAGTTTGGAGCAATCACAGCGATGTGGTATTGTCCACTCTGAGCCGTGGAATGATTAACAGGAGACTATTCAAAGTAGAGGTGACCTCCTCTTCTATCACAAAAACGCGAAAAGAAGAAATTCTTTCGAGGATAAGTAAACAACTGAATATCAACAAAAAAGAAGCAAAATACTTCCTATCTATATCCAGTATAGAAAACAATATGTATAAAAAGGAGGATGACAGTATTGAAATCATCTATAAAGATGGCAGCACCTGTGATATAGCCAAGGCTTCAGATATGCTCAACATCTCTCTCCTCTCCCGAAAAGTCAAGAAATATTATATATGTTACCTGCGTTCCGAAAACGACGGACATTAAATAATTAGCGAATTGTACGGATATATAAAAAAAAATGCGTAATTTGCATAATTAATGATGTGTTTACACTAACATGTAACACGCAAGTAACAAAACTGAAACATTTAGAACATAAAGAATTAGACAGTATTATGGAGTTCTCAGCTAAACAAATTGCGGAATACATCCAGGGAATTATTGTTGGCGATGAAAACGCAACTGTGCATACTTTTGCTAAAATAGAGGAAGGCGTGCCGGGAGCGATTTCTTTTCTTTCAAATCCTAAGTATACTCATTACATTTACGATACTCAGTCTACCATTGTGTTGGTAAACAAAGATTTCGTTCCCGAGCAAGAAGTAAAAGCTACCTTAATCAAGGTAGACAACGCCTACGAAAGCCTGGCTAAATTACTGACGCTCTATGAAATGAGCAAACCTAAAAAGACCGGTATAGATCCGCTGGCATACGTTGCCCCCACTGCGAAGTTGGGGAAGGATGTATATATCGCTCCGTTTGCCTGCGTAGGCGATGGTGCTGAGATTGGGGACAACACTTCCCTCCATCCGCACGCTACTGTAGGAAGTCATGCCAAAGTAGGTAATAATTGTACACTTTATCCACATGCCACTATCTATCACGACTGCTTGGTAGGAAACAACTGTACCCTGCATGCAGCTGCGTAATCGGTGCTGATGGATTCGGATTCGCACCTTCTCCCGAAGTACGAAAAAATTCCACAAATAGGCATTGCATCATAGAAGATAATGTGGAGATTGGTGCTAATACTTGCGTAGATCGTGCCACCATGGGTGCCACCATTGTACATAAAGGGGTGAAACTGGACAACCTGATCCAGATAGCACACAATGTGGAAGTAGGAAGCCACACTGTCATGGCATCACAGGTGGGTATTGCAGGTTCTACCAAAGTAGGTGAATGGTGTATGTTTGGCGGACAAGTAGGACTAGCCGGACATATTAAGATAGGTGACAAGGTAGGTATCGGCGCACAAGCAGGCGTTCCCGGCAACGTGAAATCCAACGAGCAAATTCTAGCACTCCGGCCATCGACGCCAAGAATTTCATGAAATCATCGGCCGTATACAAAAAACTACCCGAAATGTACGCCACACTGAACGCCATGCAGAAAGAGATAGAAGAATTAAAAAAACAACTAAATAAATAAACCCCATGTTGAAACAGAAGACATTAAGAGGCAGTTTTTCTTTAAATGGAAAAGGCCTTCACACCGGAGTAAACTTGACGGTGACATTCAATCCTGCACCGGACAACCACGGGTATAAAATCCAACGAATTGATCTTGAAGGACAACCAATAATTGATGCCGTAGCAGAAAATGTAGGTGATACCACCCGCGGCACTGTGCTGATGAAAAACGGAATAAAAGTAAGTACAGTAGAACATGCTTTGGCAGCTCTTTATGCAGCTGGTATAGACAACTGCCTGATTCAGGTAAGCGGTCCCGAATTCCCTATTCTGGACGGCAGTGCTAAAGCGTATGTAGAAAATATACAGCGTGTAGGAATCGAAGAACAGAATGCTGTCAAGGATTACTATATTATAAAATCAAAAATCGAATTTAGGGACGAGGAAACCGGATCTTCCATCATTGTTCTTCCGGACGAAAATTTCAGTGTGAACGCACTGATCTCTTATCAGTCTAAAATACTGTCCAATCAGTTCGCCACACTGGAAGACATGGCTAAATTCCCCACCGAGGTAGCTTCCGCGCGTACCTTTGTATTCGTCCGCGAAATAGAACCATTGCTGGGTGCCGGACTGATCAAGGGAGGCGATCTGGACAACGCCATCGTAATTTACGAAAAAGAGATGAGCCAAGAAAATTATGACAAGCTGGCCGATGTCATGGGTGTTCCCCACATGGACGCCACCAAACTGGGCTATATCAATCATATCCCTCTGGTATGGGACAACGAACCGGCACGTCACAAGCTACTGGATATCATCGGTGACTTGGCACTGATAGGCAAGCCCATCAAAGGCCGTATCATCGCCACCCGTCCTGGGCACACCATTAATAACAAGTTTGCCCGCCAAATACGCAAAGAAATCAAACTTCACGAAATACAGGCCCCATCCTATAACTGCAATGAATCCCCCATCATGGACGTAAACCGCATTCGCGAGCTGCTCCCGCACCGTTATCCGTTCCAGTTGGTGGACAAAGTCGTTGCCATCGGCGCGAACCACATTGTCGGTGTGAAAAATGTAACAGCCAACGAACCTTTCTTCCAGGGACATTTTCCGCAGGAACCTGTCATGCCTGGTGTACTTCAAGTAGAGCCATGGCACAATGCGGCGGTCTGCTTGTTTTGAACTCAGTGGATGAACCCGAAAGGTACTCCACCTACTTCATGAAGATAGACGGAGTGAAGTTCCGTCAGAAAGTAGTGCCGGGAGACACTTTATTGTTCCGTGTTGAATTGTTGGCTCCTATCCGCCGGGGCATCTCCACAATGAAAGGATATGTGTTTGTAGGCGAGAAAGTAGTCTGCGAAGCCGAGTTTATGGCACAAATAGTAAAAAATAAATAACCACTAAAAAAACAACATGATTAGTCCATTAGCATATATACATCCCGAGGCAAGAATTGGTGAGAATGTAGAAATCGGTCCTTTTGTGTTTATCGACAAGAATGTAGTTATCGGCGATAACAACACAATCATGCCTAACGCCAATATACTGTATGGCTCACGCATAGGGAACGGCAACACCATTTTTCCGGGAGCTGTTATAGGCGCTATTCCCCAGGATTTGAAATTCCGCGGTGAAGAAACGACTGCCGAAATAGGTGATAACAACACCATTCGCGAGAATGTAACCATCAATCGTGGTACAGCGGCTAAAGGCAAAACCATAGTGGGCAGTAACAACCTGTTGATGGAAGGGGTACACGTAGCACATGATGCCATCATAGGCAGCGGTTGCATCATAGGCAATGCCACCAAGATGGCAGGTGAAATTATCATTGATGATAACGCCATTATCAGCGGTGCCGTATTGATGCACCAATTCTGCCGGGTAGGCGGTTATGTAATGGTACAGGGCGGTTCACGTTTCAGCAAGGACATTCCTCCTTATATTATAGCGGGGCGCGAACCCATCGCCTACGCAGGAATCAATATCGTAGGACTCCGCCGCCGCGGATTCTCTAATGAACTAATAGAGAATATACACAACACCTATCGCATTATTTATCAAAATGGTATGAACGTTACCGATGCCTTGGAACAAGTACGCAAAGAAATACCTATGAGCAAAGAAATAGAATATATTATTTCTTTCATAGAAAATTCTCAAAGAGGTATCATCAGATAACAAAGTTTTTTATAACTTTACTGCACGAAAAAAAAAGTTATATAGTATATACAGTAAAATATATGATTTACAGATTTACAATAATCTCTGACGAAGTCGATGATTTTATAAGAGAAATAAAGATAGACTCGGAAGCAACTTTCTTTGATTTGCACGAAGCGATATTGAAAGCGGCAGGATATAAAGATGACCAGATGACCTCTTTCTTCATTTGTGATGACGACTGGGAGAAAGATCAAGAAATCACACTGGAAGATATGGGAAGTAGTTCGGAAGAAGACAGCTACATCATGAGAGAAACCCGCTTGAGTGATTTGGTGGAAGACGAAAAGCAAAAATTGCTGTATGTATTCGACCCGCTGGCAGAACGAGTGTTTTTCATTGAACTATCGGAAATCATCACCGGCAAAGACCTTGACAAAGCAGTATGTTCGCGCAAAGCTGGAGAAGCCCCTAAACAAACCGTCGACTTTGACGAAATGATGGCAAAAAGCAATAGCGGAAATCTGGATATAGACGAGAATTTTTATGGTGATCAAGACTTCGATATGGAAGACTTTGATCCCGAAGGATTTGATATGGGCGGTGCCTCCTCACCGGACCCTTATGAGCAAGAAAACTATTAATCTTAACGGGGGCGGACGTTAAACGTCTGCCCCTCTCTTTTTATAAACACCATGCCTGACACCCTTATCGTCCTTATCGGCCCTACCGGCGTAGGAAAGACCGAACTAAGCCTTTCCATTGCCGAACACTTCCGGACTTCCATTGTCTCGGCAGATTCACGCCAATTATATGCAGACCTGAAGATAGGAACTGCCGCCCCTACTCCCAAGCAACTGGCGCGTGTTCCTCATTACTTTGTCGGAACATTACAACTAACAGATTATTACAGCGCCGCACAATACGAAGCAGATGTGTTAGCACAACTGGAAATCCTGTACCAAAACCATGACACTGTAATACTGACCGGAGGTTCCATGATGTATATAGATGCCATCTGCAAAGGCATAGATGATATCCCCACTGTAGACAACGAAACACGCCAGCTGATGCTACACCGTTACGAACAAAAAGGACTGGACACTCTTTGCGCCGAACTAAAGCTGCTGGACCCCGAGTATTACAAAATAGTGGATCTGAAAAATCCCAAACGAGTAATACATGCATTGGAAATATGCTACATGACTGGAAAAACTTATACTTCCTTTCGTACCCGCACTCACAAGGAACGCCTTTTCCGCATCATCAAGATAGGACTAACTCGCGACCGCGAAGAATTGTATGACCGCATCAACCGCCGCGTGGACATCATGATGCAGGACGGCTTGTTGGAAGAAGCCCGGCAGGTATATCCTTTCCGGCATCTGAACTCGCTCAATACCGTAGGATACAAAGAAATATTCAAGTATCTGGATGGAGAATGGACATTGGAATTCGCTATCGGGAAAATCAAACAAAATTCCCGTATCTACTCTCGTAAACAGATGACCTGGTTCAAACGAGACAAAGACATCGTTTGGTTCCATCCCGACCAGCAAACAGAAATTATGCAATATATTCATTCAGTTAACCACTAATTACAATCATGAAAAAATTACTAACCTTCATCATGGCTTGCGTCATCAGCCTGGGTGTAACCGCCCAAATCTCGAAAGAAGCATTTGAGAAATGGCATCAAAACAAGTATTCCATGTTCATCCACTTCGGTCTTTATTCCGAACTGGGAGGCGTATGGGAAGGCAGCCCCGTCACCCGAGGATACAGTGAACAAATCCAGTCGTTTGCGGGAATCTTCAGTGATTGGTATGGAGATACCGCTCTGCGTTTCAATCCCACCCTGTTCGATGCAGACGCTATTGTGTCACTGGCCAAAGAAGCCGGTATGCGCTCCATCATCATTACCACCAAGCATCACGACGGTTTCTGTATGTTCCGTACAGCCACCACCGACTATAATTCATACGATGCCACCCCTGGCAAACGCGACTTTATAAAAGAGATGGCGGAAGCTTGCAAACGTGCGGAATCAACTTCGGCATCTATTTCTCACTGATAGACTGGCATTTTCCACAAGCCTATCCCATCTCCAGCCATAACTGTGATTTCATCACCCCACAACACCATGAATTCACCAAAGCACAAGTTACCGAACTGTTGACCAACTACGGTCCCATTTCTGAACTTTGGTTTGACATGGGTTCCAACACTCCTGAACAAAGCAAAGAACTGTATCAACTAGTGCACAGATTGCAACCAGACTGTATGGTAAGCGGCCGGTTGGGCAACGATCAGTATGACTTCAGTGTCATGGCAGACAACACATATCCCGAAGGTTCTTTGCAGACCGCATGGCAAACAGCAGCTTCCATGTTCGATGAAACCTGGAGCTACCGTTCCTGGCAAAAAAGGGGGGACGTTCACACCAAAGCGATGGAAAAACTGCGCAGCCTGATCAATGTAGTTTCCCATGGTGGAAACTTCCTGCTGAACATCGGTCCCAAAGGCGACGGTTCCGTAGTACCCTTTGAAAGAGAAGTGCTGAAAGAAATCGGTATCTGGTTGAAGAAAAACGGTGAAGCCATTTATGGTACAGAAGCCTCTCCTTTCCGCGAGCAATTCGAATGGGGAACCATTACCCGCAAAGGCAATAACCTCTACCTCATCTTATCGGGCAACCGTCCTGCCGATGATAAAATCACTTTGAACATACCGGGATGCAAACTGCAAAAAGCAGACATTAAAGCGATTCAGAAAGGACAGGAGATGATCTTCACACTGCCCGCCGACGCATATGGAAAAGATATCCAAGTGATTTGCGCCACGTTCGACCAACCGGTGAAACCACAACCTATAGCTGCACAGCGCACTCCTAATTATAGTTATTCCTGTTTCGATTATTACAGCAACTACCGCAGTACGGTGAGCTATCAATGGAGCATCAACAAATCCAACCTCAACGCATTGGAATTTACCTATACTCCGCAGGAGAACGGTAAGGAATTACTAGTTGAAGTAGATGGAACACCTTACACAGTAACCCTTGACGCAAGCAAGGCACAGGCACTAAACCTATCTTCCAAGGCCGTATGGGGTCAGCGTTACTTCTGCGGGCCGGGCAGCGGATTGTTCGATGCTCCTGCCACCATCCATACTGATCCGGAAAAAGCACCGGTAAGAAAAGGACAATGGAAAGAAGTGAATGAGGAAAAAGCCATGTTCCCCAGCAATATTCTGGAAAGTTACTTCCTAATGCAGCAGGTAGAATCGCCCAAAGCACAAGATATTCTAGTAGATGTAGGTGCTGGAAACGGTATCGAAATCTATCTGAACGGCAAGTCTGTAATGAAACACCTCAACCCTTACCGCTGCAAGTTCCGTGAGGAAAAGGTGCTGCTACCACTTCAAAAAGGCAGTAACCAAATTGTGGTAAGAATATACAACCGCTTTGAAAAAGAAACAGGCTATCTGCTGCGCCCATCAGCGGAACAGGTTATCTACAAACAGAAATTCACTTTGCCGCAAGTGGCAAAAGGGAAAGTTCATACTGTTGTTGTAAAACAGAATAATCTGCCATCCATCCATAAGGACACAGAATTATCCAATCTGAATGTAAAGGCAAAATAAAACTCTGCAATAAATAAAAAGCGAAATGCCTCTCCCCGGATGTTTCTGTCATGAAATGTCCGGGGAAAGTTTTATATAAAGAAAACATCATTCTAGAATTTACTAATAACATTGACAGGTCACATGCATGAAAATCATAATATTCATAAAGTACCCTTCATACAGTCTGTTCCGATATTATGCTTTCTTTCTGTCTGCTTGATAATTCAAAATTACCCCCAGTACCATCAGTACAGAAAGTACAATCCATGCAACATTCAGAAAGATTCCTTTCCATTCCTGCCGGGTAATGAACTGTGAATACAAAGGTCGTATAATCGGAGCTTGAGGATGGTGGAGTTTACAGCGGGACCGATCAATGGCCCTTTGATAATCATCTAAATCAAAAATACAACGCTCATAACATACAACGGCTTGTCCTTTCTCATGCCTCACCGGAATAACCCATGCCTTAACTTCCCGCTCCTCATACTTATGACGGGGCAATGAATCGGTAAATGCAGGAGCTACAGAGAAATGATATTGCTTCTGTTCCTTACGATAGCGGTGTCTGCCCATACTTCGTGTCACCTCACGAGTGACAGTCACACTGCTCCTTCGGGCATAATCCACCTCCAGAGTATCGAAAGTAAAATACAGAGCATTATTCCCCCCATTATATAAATCGGTAACAGCATGATAACGCACCACTTCATCTGCCGAATGAAAAAGCCAGTTCTGTAAAGGAATATTAAAGGCCATACTGGCAGCCGCCATCAATATAAGAAAAGGAATTTTCCATCTTGAAGCAATGATAAAAGCCCCTCCGGCGAGAGTGAGTAACGGAGGGAAAGCATACGTCGTAATTTGTAACCAGCCCCCCGGATTAAAACCAAGAGCAACAGTGAACAAGATTCCTGCTAAAGAAGGAATGAAAAGTAATACCAATAACTTAACGACCCAGTTTTTCATTATTCAATATTAGTTTTGTCTTGCCAAAGATAGTAATATAAATCCAAAAAAAGAATCTGTAAATGCTTACAGCAGCTTACAGATCCTTTTCCACTTTATTCTTGCAAGACGAACACGTTCTTTATTTCTCTAATGCTTTTATTAATTCTTTTTTACGGTATCCACTCCTGGGAAACCGGTGTATTTTTGAATAATACCCCCTTCTTTATCGACAATAATATAAGTCGGAACCCCCTGTATGCTGAACTGCTTGCTCAGGTAATTCCACTGAGCCGCCGTTACTCGGTAATGCTCTCCATGAATATCCGGAATCATGTTATCCCACGTTTCTTTGGGCGAGTTCTCTCCGGCAATAAAAACATATACAATATCTTTACCTTCAAGATCTTTCTTCATCGGTTTCATCTGTTTCATAGCCATTTTGCAAGGACCGCACCAATCGCCCAAAAATCGACCAAAATCACCTTACCCTTAAATTTAGAAGTGATAGAATAAAATAAATCCTCATCTTTTACTTCTCCGGATTCATTAACAGTATAACCTTTCTTTTTCTTATTAGCTTCAATCGTTTCCAAAAGACGGTTGTTCATCCTTGTCAGTCTGCTGAGATAATAAGGATCACTCATCTTCCGTATCTCCTCAAAATCATGTATAGTCAATGGAGTGAAGTCACTGATTTTCTGAGCATATTTCATCATTTTCTGCAGATCGAAAAAAAGTCCTTGCTCTGTACCCAAATATCCGGCTATAATCTTTTTCAAGATATAGTCTTGCTGCATAGAACTGAATTCTTTAAACAAATCATCGTATTTTATTCGCAATTCTCCCATTTTTTCCCGATAGACAGATGTTTTTCCGGCATCTGTATCAGCCTTGAACTCACGTATTATCTCAGCATCTTCAACAGAAACTTTATCGGAAGAGAGAATAAACGCAAATATATCACTCAACTTATCATCCATCTTCACCCTCATATAGCCCATTCCTCTCACCAAATCAGCATAACCATTGGTATAAAGCATGACAGGCGAGTTCAGTATATTCAGCTGCCGGATATAGTCATAGAAATCATCACTCAATTCCGGTTGTTTAAACTTTTGATAAGCTTCACGAGCCGGTAATCCACTGCACTGCACATAGCATAGGCTAAATTAGAGCTTACACGGGTCAATGTCAAAGTACAAAGCAAATCATTCTGAGCCAATAAAAGATTCCGGTATGCCTGACTTCTTTTCTTATCGGAACAGATAGCAGATTTGGTTTCTTCATATTTTTTCAACCAATAAGCTTTATACTGACCGGCAGTCATATTATATAAATCATTCATATTCCAATGAACCATTCCCCATACATCCATCAAATGTTCATCATCGGTTATCATTTCATCATTCAAAGCCGCCATGGTACCTGAAAAATAGACTTTCTTTCCACCAGCACGCTTCCCTTTCAACAATTTGCTTTCAGAACGACTCAACTCACGCAAGTTGACAGCCATATCCAATTCACCACCGGGAACTAAAAATACATCAAAATAAATATCACGTCCCACAGAAAAACTGACCGTAGTCGGAGTACAAAGTTCAATCTCTGTCCGAAATGTTCCGTCTTCATTCACCTTAATTTCAGTATCCTCAAATTTAGCCGTCAACAAATCACAAGTCCTACAAGAAAACGGAAGTGCATAGTGCTTCTCATAGCCTAACAAACGACCGGTTATCACTGATTTGCCATCTTTCAATTCAGCCTTAGGCAACGGTTCATCGTAATTCAATTTCTGTTTCTTCACATCATCCGATAAATCTAATTCCGGTAATTTTCCATCCAAATGGATTCCCCATACCTTGAAACAATCTTCACAATCGCTTTCAATGAAATCAATCACTTTCACTGTGGGGGGCAATAACGGAAAAATAAGACTAAAAGAAGCTTCGCCGCTATCGGGCATCCAAAATTTTTCACCCAAAGTGATTCCATTACCGGAACGAATCGGATACTTCTCTCCATTATCAGCCAACAAATAACTTTCATTACTTATCTGAATCCAATTATGAGGACGGAAAAAGGCTTTTATATCCAATACGGTTGCCGTATCCGAAACCACCACTCTGTCTATCTCAATAGTAGAAGAACTACGAGCGATGAAAGGCGGCTGTTTAACCACCCGGTTTTTGCCTGCAAAAGGCAGCAACTCACCATAGCAAGCAATAGAATACCAAAGTTTTTCATTGTATTTTTTTTAACATACTTACTTATTTCCCAAGTTCCTATCCAAAATATTCTTTACTTCTTCGTATGCCTTTGTATATCCACGGACCAAAGTAATACCATCCGGAGAGATTAACATAAGAATGGGAACTCCTGAAAAATAAAGGTCTTTCACTATAAAGCCGTTACCCTCCTCCTCTGTGTAAACTGTAGTCCACGGATGGCTTAGCAATCCCTGTACCCGTTCATCTTTCTTAAACTCTTCAGAACTTCCCTGCAACGATTTCAATAAATCATCACGTAAATCCCAATACCTCCAAACCTTTTTCATGATATTTTTGATAGAGATCCATTATTTTAGGATTTACCCAAAAAGTACCAGGACATAATCCCCAATGATAAATCAACACATATTTGCCTTTATAATCAGACAAAGACACCTTCCGGTCATCTTTATCTGTCACTGTAAACTCCGCTGGCGCAAAGCCTACTTCAATATTCTTCAATACAAGCAATTGCTTGTCAAGTATTTGTCCAAAATATGAATTTTGAACCTCTGGAGTAAATTGTGCCAAACGCTCTTTCACATCCTTATAAGTAGCATCAAAAACAAAAGCGGATGCATACATAAAAGCGGCATATTCCATATCGTTCACTTTCAATGCCAGACTATCACGAACAGTCTTCAGTATTAGCGGACGATGATATTCATTATACATTTGCCCGTATTTTGCCACACTATCATTTTGCTTTGTATCCTGATATTTCAGTATCTGACTGAAGATATCAATCATTTCAGTATTGGAAGACGCAGTCAGGCTATCGTACCTAGCCACCAACGAATTGTCATAAAAACCACCCGAATGACGAACCGCACCCAAGTAATCCAAAGACCCTTTCAGTTTTATATCATCACCTACACGAGCTATAATCTCAGCTCCGCGAATACAACTCCGTAACGGTTCACCCATTTTAGGCTGATGCATCAATAAATAAAAAGTAGTATGTTCCATAGGAATAAAAGCCGAGAAAATTCCCTCCTTTTCCACCAATATGGTATCTGTCCCGTCTTCTTTCCAATCGGGCAATAAAAAAGTTTTAAGAAAAAGAGTATCTCCGACCTGAAGCCCTTCCAAATGACCGGATAGTTTAAAGCCATCGGTCTGCATAGTTTGCCGGCATGATACTAGAGCCACTGCAAAGAGTGCCAAAGCCAAAATTTTCTTCATATATTCTTACTTTTATATAAATGACTTCCGTTATTTTGCATGACGAAGTGCCAACGTATCTTTTTTCTCTACAGGAAATGACTTTGTCGGAATATCACCTCTAAAGAAACCTTCCTCCTTTATTTTTTGATACGTTTCCATGCCTGCTGGTAAAGTGTTATGCGGTCTTCCACCGGATTCCCGTCTTCGTCCAAAGCATAACGCTGATCTTCGGGAACAGTAGCCATGTATTTCTTATAATAGCGAATGGCATTCTTCTCATCTTCTTTCCAATCATAGAGACAGGCTATTTTATAAAGAATGGAGTTTTTCTTTGTATAAATATATAACTTCTCCAAGGCTTCCACCTCTTTCTTTGTATCCCCCGCATAATCGTAACATTCTACCAACCCGTCATAAAGACGTACCATCATACTATCAGAAGGAACCGCTATGCGGAAGGCTTCTTCCATATATTCCACACCCTCCTTTTTCCAGGAAGTGCGTGCCGAAGCTTTTGCCAGATAATAGAGCACATTCACATCCATCGGATTTTTTTGATAGGCTTCTTTCAGATTATCGTATGCACCATAAAACCAGTTATCCCATAATGGGATACACCTAAATAGTAAAGAGTGAGAAAACTACGATCACCCAGTTCTTTTAATGACTCATAGCGTTTTACCGCTGTTCCGTACTCTTTCAGCATACAATAAGCTTTCGCATTCTGGCGGTTCACATCTATATTGGTGGTATCGGACAAACGATAAACTTCCGTCACATCAACAGCATCTTTAAACTGCTGATTGTTATTAAAAATACCGGCAATGCGTGCCACTGTCTGGGCATCCAACGAATCACGCCGATAGGCTATGTTATAACTAAGAAAGGCACTGGCGGCATCCTGCAATCCTCGTATGCCTGTCCCAGATATTTGTATCCGGTGGCCGACAAGGAATCGCGCTCCAACCAGCCATGACAAGCCGTACGTGCTTCTTCATAATCTTCGGAGGCTAATAAAGAGCGTATGAACTGCAACCGGAAAAATTTATTTTCCGGTTGCAAATTCATTGCCTTCTGATAACAGTTGGCCGCCCGACGGGAGTTACCCGTCAATTTGTAACACTCGGCAAGGTCGATCAAAACTTTTGTGTTTGTGCTGTCTTTCAAGATAAGAGAGTTCAATACCCCTATGGCTTCCGGATAACGGTTCATCGCTTTCAGCGCCTGAGCTTTGGTAATAAGCAATAAAGAATCCTGACAATCGGATTCAATCAGCATAACTACTGTCTCATAATCATAATTATCCATTGCCTGACGAATCCCATCATTCACCTGGGCAAACAACGAAATGGGGAGCATACATAGTAGCAGTGTTACAAATTTCTTCATATCTTTATTCTTATTGTTTCTTTGTAGTAATCAATATCACGCCATTCTTGGCCTTGGCTCCATAAATGGCAGTACCTGCCGCATCCTTCAACACCGAAATAGATTCAATATCCGAAGCATTCATTTTTTCCATTTGACTATAAGGCTTTTCTATCCCATCAACTATAAGCAATGGTTTTTCCTTCCAATCTTTCAACGAAAAAGTTTCCTTACCTATCCGCAATGGATTTTCTTGAAAAACAGAGTCTGTCCTCAACTCCAAATGACGTGTTTCATTTGATTTTGTATCTTTACCGTCTAGTCTGAAAGTGACGGGAACCGTATATTTCACACGCACAGGCTGGCCTTTCTGCATACCCGGTTTCCATTTCGGCATAATGGAAATGACTCGGATGGCCTCACCGTCCAAATCCGGATCAATGCTCCTGACAACTTTGGGATTGGCTATATTACCATCTTTCTCAACTACAAATTGTACAATAACCTTTCCCTGTACTCCAGCTTTCTGAGCCTCCACTGGATATTTGATATTCTTCCCCAAGAATTTCAAACATTCTCCCATACCACCCGGAAACTCAGGCATCTCTTCAACAACCTGAAAAACCGGAACTTCATCAGAAGCTTCTTCACCACCTCCATAACCTACTACAACCACTTCCTGTGTCTTAGTTGTGATTTCTCCCTCCAAATACACTTTTAAAGATTTAATTTTTCCAATAAGTTTCTCTGTAATAGTCAATTCCTTTGTTTTCATATTTATATATGAAACACTCAAAGTAGCCCCAACAGGCATTGAAATAACAAAATTTCCATCTAAATCAGTGATCGTACCTGAAGTGGTACCTTTGATAATCACATTAGCACCTACAACCGGAGTGTTTGTACTTTTTTCTAATACCTGCCTTGCACTTTTATTTCCTTTGCAGGATGTTTTTCGGGACTTTTAACCTCTTCGGTTTTCATAATTGCCGTTAAATCATTAACTTTGACGGCTGAAATCTCATCTAACTCACTAGAGATTTCGGGGCGGGCAAAGGCTGCCACGCAATGACTGCCAATGGAAGCACATACAGGTACTTGAGTCGTGCCCACGGATTGGATTTCTTTTTTAACATCATAGTAATACGTTTTTTAAGTGAACTGTGATTGAAGCTGTTGGCCATAGAGTAGAGCCTTGTGCCAACAGCTTTTTTTATTAATAACAACTGATATTTCTTTGCATCAATACCTTGTGCAATCACGCTTTCGTCCGCTTCGAACTCGTGTATGTTCTGTAGTTCCTGTTTCAATAACCAGGAAGCAGGATTGAACCATTGGAAAAAGATGCAGATATCCGCTATAAGTAAATCTATGGAATGTCTCTTCCGTATATGAGCGTATTCATGCGTCAGTATTTCCTCACCGTTTTCCTTCAGGTCTTTCTCAGAGATCACTACAAACTTCATCCAACTGAACGGAGCGATTTCTTTTTGGTGGGTTATCAGCGTAATACCATTTTCCTGACGGACAAGGGTGCTACCCTTTATCAGCCTCAACATACGGGTCAGCGACCATACATTACGTAAAAAGAAGAATACAATACCCAACAAATAAACCATCAGCAGCGCTTCACGCCACATAATAGCAGATTCGGGAGCAGTTTCTATAGTAGCAGTCCGATTAAGACTAGCCATAAGCAGCAGTTCTTCCCAAGTCAGCAATTGTTGGCTGACTTCCATCGGTTCTTTCATGGTCACTTCCACAAAGGGAATGGCACAGGACAATATCAGTATTCCCAACAAAGCAATACGGTTAAAACGATGGAATGTTTCACGGCTCAGCAACAGGCGGTAAAATAAATAGAATACCGCCAGACAGACTGCCGACTTTACAATATATACAAAAAATGCTCCCATAGTATGTATCTTTAATTATTCTCTTTATCCGGATTATTCATGCGCCTTTTCCACATCCCGGATAAGCTGCTTCAATTCATCCAGAGAAATCTCCTCCTCCTTCACCAGTGAAGAAACCGCTCCTAAATAAGAGTTATTGAAATATTTACTGATAACCCCTTTCAACGTCTTCTTCTTAAAATCATCACAGCTTACCACCGCATAATACTGATAGGTATTTCCAAATACCTCATGACTGAGAAACCCCTTTTCCTCCAATCCTCTCACAATGGTAGACAGAGTATTGAAATGTGGACGCGGTTCATCATAAAAATCAAGTAACTGTTTTACAAACAACGGGCCTTTTTCCCAAAAATAACCCATAATCTCTTCTTCCTTTGCTGTCAACATTTTCATAATCTTTCTTTTGATTATCACAAAGAACTAAAACTTTTAGTTATAAAACTAATTTTCATAGTTAAAGTAAACTAAAAGCTTTAGTTACCTGCTGTAAAACAGTATATCCTTCATCAGTAGGTGAAAACGGGATATACTTATCATAAATAATCCACCTATAAGGAAACTACAGATCTCTATATACTTTATACTTCCCTGAACAATCTATTATTCGTCAATGACCGGTTTATTCTCCGTCAGCCTTTTCAGGCGGAGAAGTGCCTCCATATAATAATAATCAGCATAAATGATGGATGCATCAATCTCTGATTCGGCAGGCAAGTGTCCTGTGGAATGAAGCAGGAAAGCAGGTTTACTTTCACCACACTGGTATTTGTCAGAACTCAGACTGGTTAGCATTTTTACAGCCGCCTGTTTATATTCCAATGCTTTTTCAGCCGGCAGATAACCGGACAATTCTAATAAAGCAGAAGCTACCACACAAGCGGCAGAAGCATCCCGGGGAGCATCGGGAATGGACGGATCATTAAAATCCCAATAAGGAATATAGTCTTCGGGCAGATTTTTCAGATATACATCCGTTACTTTTTGTACAAAATCGAGGTAACGGACATCTTTTGTTTCCCGATAAACGACTGTATAACCATAGATAGCCCATGCCTGACCACGAGCCCACATACTGTCATCCGAATAACCTTGATGGGTCACTCCCTTGATAAATTCACCTGTCAGAGTATCATACACTGCTACATGATAAGAGGTATAATCCGGACGAAAATGATATTTCATCGTCTTATCCGCATGAGCCACGGCAATATCAAACAAATAAGGATTACCTCCATTCTTGGCTGCCCAGAAAAGCATTTCCAGATTGATCATATTGTCCATGATGGTATTATGACCGCCAAACATTTTCACATTGCGAGGCCATGAAAGCATAGTACCTACACGGGGATTGAACAATGCTGATAACGAATCAGCCGTATTGATTATAACTTGCTTATATTCCGGATTACCGGTCAGACGATAACCGTTACCATAGCTACAAAAAACCAAAAAACCCAAATCATGATCGTATGCAGGAATCTCCGAGAGAAATTTCAAAGAAGCAGTAAACTTTTCGGCCTCTTCCTTTATTTTCGGATCTTGTGTATATTCATAATCATACCACAAGATGCCCGGCCAGAAACCTCCGCACCATTCTTCCTTACTCACTTTACGATAGTTCCAGTCAGACTGGCCATCCATTATGTTACGAGGCATCATAGTGTAATCTACCTCCCGCCCTTTTCCATGCATAACCTCCAAAGTACGATGTACCTGGCGATCACAATATTCCAAAGCTCTGTCCACCTCCAGTTTGTTGTCTACTTCAGTACAGGCTGAAAGCAGACATAACCCTATACCTACTAATAGATTTTTTGTATTCATAATTATCCTTTCTTTTTTACTTATTGATACGGAACCAATCGGCATCTACCCAACCTCTTTCCTTACCATAAGGAGCTGTACTGAATAATCCTACTTTCGCTCCTATCCACTTACCCTGACGAGCGGTAAAAGGCACTCCGGCCGATGTATATTTCCTGCCGTCCAGACTGTAGCTGAAATAACAGATACCTCCCCCAGTTACTTTCACCTGCAAATAAATATCACGCTCATAATTGGGATAGAGCCCGGCTCCGAACCGGCGGCTTACAGGTAATTCCGCAAGACGGGTCACTGTTTCAGGAGACCGTTGCTCCGCATCCTTGCAGACCACTTGATTCAATATAAATTTATCACCTTCTTTTACTACACCCAGATAGCCATAATCCCACCCCATCACTATCAGTCCGGACTGCTGTCCGTCTGCTTTCGCCGAAACTTTCAGTTTGGCAGTCACTGTAAATTCTTCGGCAGGGAATTTTTGTAACAAGAGATTCGGCACCTCCCAAAAATTCACAAAATCCTTGGACAAAATATGTCCATATATACGAATGTAACCCAAATCAGAGGTAAAGCCAAACGTATCCTGGTAATTGGCATGCCATTCCCATTGCAAGCCCAATTGCCTTGTGTTGAATTCATCACTCTCAATCGGTGTCTCTATAGGATAAGTCCTGCCTACATCCGGCTTTTTATATCGTTTTACAGGTTCACCACACCCATCTCCATCCTTGTCCTCCCCAATCACGGGCCAATCATTTTCCCACTTCATAGGATTCAAGTGCAAAACTCTACCATACATAGCTTTATCTTGAAAATTGATAAACCAAGACTCGCCTGTACAAGTTTCCACCCATCCTCCTGATGAGGACCATTTATATCTGTATCTCCCTGAGCCATAACAATTTTCGATTCGTATGGGCCATACACATTACGAGAACGAAGTGCCAACTGCCAACCTGTCACCACCCCTCCTGCAGGAGCCAAAATGTAGTAATATCCATTACGTTTGTAAAACTTAGGCCCCTCGATGGTGTGATTCACCCCATCATTACCATCAAAAACCAATACAGGTTCACTAATGACTTTTGTACCTCCCGCATTCATCTCACAAACCGTAATCACACTATTGAATGCGGCACGACTGCCCGCCCACGCATGTACCAAATACACTTTTCCATCCTCATCCCACAACGGAGTAGGATCTATCATTCCTTTCCCGGCCTTTACCAAGACCGGCTTTTCCCATTCACCCAACGGATCTTTAGTCTTTACCATGAAAATACCCCAATCGGGATCTCCCCAATAGATAAAAAACTCACCGTTGTGGTAACGGATAGAAGGAGCCCATACCCCTTTTCCATGTTGAGGAGCGTTAAAGAAGCCGGTCGGCTCTATCTCCTTCAAGGCATAGTTTGCCAAACGCCAGTTGACCAAATCCTTTGAATGAAGAATGGGCAATCCCGGAGCGCAGCCAAAACTGGAAGCGGTCATGTAAAAATCATCACCTGCGGCACAAACATCCGGATCAGAGTAATCCGCATGAATAATCGGATTAATATACGTACCGTCTTTCTGATCGGGCACCCATACCTTGGATACATACTGAGCATCTGCCTGTTGCCATGCACCACATACTAAAGCCGCTATAATCACTATCTTTTTCATTCTTACCTATTATAAAAATGCCCTGAAACAATCATTCTTACCTTAAAAAACGTACTCTATTAAACTAAAAAATCACCTAACCTTCATTTTTGTTAACCTAATCTATCTATAATACGGACAAGAAAACCAATACACTCAACGAAAGTGGTTATTTTTATAATACTTGTCCTCTATACTTTTTATATTCTTCTATTTCCTGATCCGTCGCTGGCACGAGTTGCATGGCCACACCACCTCCAGGCTTTAATGCGAACTGCATGATTTGAGAAGAATCCACCAACAAACGGGTACATTTCACCTGAGTACGAGTCTTCATTTTATCTCCCCCATCTGTATAAATACGGGCCAGATAGGTCTTTCCCTTATCTAAAAATGAAAGATTTACCGATTGAGCAGAACCTTCATTATTAGTCAAAGCTCCTACAAACCAGTCATTACCTTTGCGACGCGCCATAGTTATACACTTACCCGGAGCACCTTCTAATACTTTTGTATCATCAAATACGGTTTGCAGATTCTCGAACCATTCTATTTCGGGCTCCCCTTGATAGAATGAAGGGCGGTCATACCAGAAGATAGTTTGTAAAGGACTGTAAAAAATCAATGAAGCCGCCAACTGATGAGCATGGGTGTTCTTCAGGCGTTTGTCGAAATAACAGATGGTATAATCCGCTGCTCCATTAATCATACGGGTAAAAGGCAGAATCGTATTATGCGTAGCGTCGGGAAATTCCTCATTTCCCCGTATCCCTTCCTGAGTGAGCAAGTTAGGATAAGTACGGCTGAAACCGGATGGACGGAACTCATCATGAATATTAATCAACAATTTGTTTTCGGCAGCCAGACGAACCATATCATGCAGCCAAGTAGCCCAACGATGACTGGCATACTGTACGAAACCGGATTTCACACCTACGACTCCCCACTTATGCAGCAATGGAAAAAGCTCATGCATCTGTTTCATCAGGGCATGCTGATTGACATACACCCATACACCTACTCCTTTTTCTTTCCCGTATGCAATGACACGCGGCATGTCCAGTTTGGAAACCACCTTTGTGGCATCTCCGTCATGAGAAGTACAAGGCATATACATTGCCAGTCGAACAACATATAAGGAATATGATGGGCAGCACAGAAATCAATTGTGGCTATGGCCCCTTCGGTGGTAATAGTCGTTTCACGCATAATCTTGCCGGGCCTGATCCAGTCCGTATCGGTTATCTCACAAGGAGGATTCAGATTCTGGATGATATCATTGTGTTCCAGCAATTCTCCCGGTTTATCGGCTGCCATGATAACTTTCCATGGAGTGGCGTAATAAGTGACAATATCCACAGGACTGTACATGACCGAAGTCAGTGTATTCTGTTTAGTCGGAGAAGCTACCAATTTAGTCAGACACCAGTCATCTACATCGGCATCAGTCAAAGCCACCCACAGCCCGTTGGAAAGTTCCACAGTCAAAGCCCGTTCCACCGGCTGTTTAATATCGTTAATGGCAAGGTGCTCAAAAGGCGCTTGCGCCCATTGCTCCGCCACGCCATCGCACCGGGGGAAAATGTATATTCAGTCAGATCCCCCACCATTTTATGAAAAATGGCCTGTGGATGTTCAGGGAAAAAATAACGGAAAGCGATGCCTTCATCGTACGCGCGCACTTCAATATTCAAACGATAATTGGAACCGTCTTTTTTGGAAAGATACATGATTGCCTCATTATACGCCTCGCGAACCGTACTACGTTCTCCATACAGAGGATGCCAAGACTTGTTGACAGCAGCTGATAGATCACACTATCCACCTCCAAATTATCCATCCAACATTTTACCTGATTTATTTTACGGGCAAGCGCCAGTTCCCAAGTACGGTTATCCAGCTGAAGACCGGCACGGGAGCTTCCGATAACCTCTCTGCCTCTATACTTCACCTGATATACTATTTCATTTACCGAAGAAGAAATTTTCTCCTGCCTGAACATTACTTCATGAACTCCCTCCGGGGACGTCAATTTCAATTCTTTAGAATGACCTGCATAAAGCGAAGCCGTACAGGTCAACGCATATGCTATGAGTATTATTTTTTCATAATGATTACTTTTTAATTAGTAGTACGGATGAATCGGAAAACTCACTCAACGAAAAGAAAAATAAAATCTATAGGATAAAACAATTCACCGCAGAGACCTTCAGCATTAGTCCCTGCGGTGAATAAGGATGCACAAAAAAATTATAATTTTTGATTGTAACCTTCATTCAGTTCTTTGGTTTCTTTTCCTATTTTCACCCGTACAGGACCGGTTGCTGAATAGTACCAAACACCATGCTGCATATAGATTGCAGCATATACGTCATGATCCGATTCTAAAACAAAGTTACCTTTCTTTAGTGAACGGCCACAGCCAAGATACATCAGTTGAATCTGACCTTCTTTTTCTCTTATCAATCCTAACCTGCCACAGAATGAAACACGTTTGGAAGGATGATGAGCCTGCATGTCCGTCGCAGTGAACAGATAATCCGCATATCCGTCCGCCGTATTCACCTTCACCCCGGTACAGCCATCATCTCCCTGCAAGGCTTCTACACCGAGCACATTCGGACCACTCTTTTTATACGCTTCATAAACAGAAACAAAAGGATGAGTATGAGCATTATTACCTTCCTGACGAACAATCAAAGCAGGAGTCGGCATAGGAGGCATACAAATATCGCCGGGAGTCAACCCTTTATTCATTGTAGTCGGGGGAGCATCCACCTGATAAATTTCACGTCCCTCACCTCCTGCCATCCATAAACGCGCCGTTATATCTTCGGGCATACTCCATGAAGCGATGAAATTCTGGTTATAATCGGATTTATGCAGATTGGAAAACCAATGATATCCTTCATGCCACGTCTTGTCAAACTTCTCCAAAGCCTCACCGGGAAGCTTGTTCCCTTCCGAATCAGTGATTTCCATCGAAGTACCTACATGATGGAACAAATAATCATTATCCGCCCTGTCCGACCGGAAAATATCCACATAATAACCACTATTCCCCGAAGTACGGACCATAGTGACCATTCTTCTTTTCTCACCGGCAGACACATCGGCAAAGTTGAGGTAAGGAGTTAATTCCCTATCATTTACGAATTCTCCCTCCTTCACCATAGGTTCCATAGCATGAATAGTGATATCTCCTTCCGTATATCCGGGTAAAACCGTATTAGAACCTGTAGGAGACTGATGGTATCCATGATCTTTACTCCAATAGGACTCATAAGCCGCTGCATCCGGAGCCAACGCATAACCATACGCATAGAATTGTAAAGCCAACCCGTTCGGAGTGAGATGGTATCCTTTTTTACCACCATACAGAGTGAACATCATTTTATAATCTCCCTCCAGTTCTTCATTGTAATAAAACGATGATGGGGAGAATAAGACGCACGCTCATTACTCTCTGCACGTACAGACGGGATGGTAGCTGTATAGGTACAAAGCCCTGTCCAACCGGCATTATTTCTGGAGTATTTCTTTTGAGAAATCCCTTTGTTCAAGCACTTGCCACTTTTTCCACCCCCTCCTTATTATCTGTTCCGGTATAATAAGTCAGCAGATTTCAAACGTCTGAAAATTAGCACTTCCCCCACGTGAATCACCGAACACCACCATATTGGCTGCATCGTCCATCCAAGGAAATACAGCCATTGCAGCTTTCTGCAAAATGGGGTTACCGGCTATGATATCTATCCCGGCACGTTTCAAGGGAGCCGCCCAATCAAGCAATGACTGCACTGTACCGAATGAATAACCGGGAGATTCCGGCCACAGCCCTGTCACCCGATCGTAAGTTTTCAATATATCGGGAATGGCATCATGATAAGGAGTAGATTCGTTCACCAGCAGATTCAAATAATACTCTTTTCCTTTACCGTCAGCATAAGCCTCATTATGATCGAGCACCAACATAGGACGCAGCATTATATTCCACCCGTTCACATTCCAGTTACCCGATTTGCCACCGCGTACCAGCCCTATATTGATAAAACGCTTAAAGACTTCGGCAGCTACCGTTTTTGTATCTTTCCCAATTGCTTTCAGATGAGCATGAGGATGCCGTATCAAATAATCGAAAGCAAAATCATACGCCATTGCCGCATGCATTACCAAATCATCATGTATCTGTTCGTAATCATAATAGCCGCAAATACCTCCCGGTTCCCAACCACCGACACTGCCACACGACTTTCAGGTCCAAATAGGATTCATATAATACGTCCCTACCAACCACACATTAAATATATCTGTGGCAAAACGGGCAAACTTCTCTTCTCCTGTCACCCAATAAACAAAAGCGGCATTTTCTGCTAATGTCAAGATCTCGACATTATTCCCCCGTATCATGTGCCCGCTTTCCTTATAAGGCACTTTGACCGAAGGCTCCGAAGGATTTAATTTATTAATTCCCCACATATCACCTGTTTCATTATAAGGAGTGCGGTCCTCCAGCGGAACATTGACATACTTATTCCAAGTACGCATTCCCGGCATTCTTACAGTGGGAACAGGAGCATTCCCCTCTCCATAGTCCCAATTCTGTTTTTTCAAATAACATTGAGTATAGCGCTCTCCATCTTTCCAATACATGGCCAGCCGGGAAGTTATCCATTCGGGATCAGTCTGATGACGATCCACATATTTTTCCACTTTGGAGCGAATAGCTGCAAAGGCTTCCCCAGCCCAAGGCTCATTTTTCACTTTTTGCAGAACAGACGCCCTATCCGCCGGAGCAACATAGACACAAGGGTGTTGCTGCGCCTGAACAGCCAACATACATCCCATCCCCAAAATAAAGGCGGCTAGAATCTTTTTCATTCTGATTCCATGAACTGCCAACCTGAAAATAAAAACGAATCCTCTATTCATATTCCTATATCATTTGATTAGTCAAACCATATATAAATACGAATCAAAGGATTCATTTACTCATCTAATAATGAAATTTATTCTTTCTCCAAATCCCAATATACCACATAACGCTGCCGATGAATATTGTACAACGGTTCTATCACATCTCCTTGAGAAGTCGTAAACTTTAACTCCGTACCGACACGCCGTACACTGCGTTCAGGATGCTTGACATCAAGTTTTAACGTGGTGCGAAGTCCTACAGGGATATGATAATCATACGTATAATAATCATTGTACAAAGCAGGATTGGAATCGGGCGCAGGTGCCTGCATTCCTTCTGTTCCCCGTTCACCGGCCAACACTACCGGACCATAAACCAACGCTCCCTTTTGAGGATTATCCGGAGTCGTTTCCACACGGAGACGCATGGGATAATCAGCCGTAATACGGTCACCGTCTTTCCATAGACGAGTGATAGCAATATATGAACCGGGCTTCTGCTTCACCGCCACCTTTTTACCATTTACAGCGACTTTCACTTCCTTGCTCCACGAAGGATAACGAAGATAAACCGTAGTCTCTACAGGACTTTGAGTGCCTATGGTCAGAACTGTGGTTTCCTCTGCCGGAAAATCCGTTTCCTGGCGGAGAGTCAATCCTTTCTCCTGCCAATTGACTACCGAAGGAATAAAAAGATTCACATAAATGCCTTTATCATTGTGATAATAGATGGCTTCTCCATATTTAGCATGGTTTTCAAAGCCGCTGCCCACACAACACCAAAAAGAGTTTTCTTTCGTACTATACACCTTATGCGAACCCGAAAGCAAGGGCAGGAAATATGTCACCATACCGGTTTGAGGATCTTGCTGTCCCAAAATATGGTTATAAAGAGCACGTTCATAATAATCCGCAATAGCAGCATCGGCTGTCCAGCAGAACAGATGACGGGACAGCTTCAACATATTATAGGTACAACACGTTTCCCCGGTATAACCTGACACATGCTTGGAGAACCGGGCCGGATCAAAATAATGTTCCTTGTCACTACTGCATCCGGGGGCAAATGTATGATGGTCTATCATAGTATGCCAAAAGAAATCGGATAACTTTCTGCTGTTCTCATCCTCTGTCAATTCATAATTACGAGCTTCGGCTATCACTTTCGGAATAAATGTATTGGTATGTTTAGTACCCAAATCATCACGTAGTTCCTTTAACGGATCAATCACTTCATTATGGTAAAAGAATTGAGCCAGCCACCGATGACGTTCATCCCCGGTTATCGCATACAAATTATAAAAAGACTCATTCACTCCACCAAATTCATTCCGTATCATCTTTTGACGTGTAGTCTCATCCAATGGTTTGAGCTTATGATAGGCCCAGTCGGCCATACGGATAACAACCTCCAAAGCTTTCTGATTGTCACTGTAAAGATACTGGTCTATCAATCCAGAGAAAAGCTTATGAAGCGTGTACCACGGTGCCCATACACTGGTGCCACGGATGTTACGATTAATCAATTCTTCAGGATAAGCACTCAAATAACCATTACCCAACGCGTTTTGTACTTCAGCCAGACCACTTACCAAACTGTCTCCTTTGTGTCTGAACAGTTTACTGCCTGTCGCCGCATACATCAGGCCGTAGGCAGAAAGCAAGTGCCCTGTGGTGTGTCCACGCAATTCACAGTCCAAGGATTCCCATCCGCCTAATTTCTTTACTGTCATGTAACCACCTTCCCGACCGGCAAACACACCCGCATTAGTACGGAAACTATGTAACAGCCTGTCCACCTCTATAGAAGCCATCCACATAGAATCACGCATCATATTTTCACGAAAACGACTCGGCAGCAAACGGACATCCTTCAAATCAAAGCTCTTGACTTGCATCGGAGCTATGGTTTCTTTTTTCAATTTTCCGGAATGCTGGCCGGGATAAACTGATTGGCCAGACAAACCACCTGAAACAACTAGCGACATAACCGCTATAAATACTTTCCTCTTCATATCATTGTATTTTTTCATTTACTATCCGATTATTGGAATCTCTATTTTATAATACGAAAAAAAGGAAGAGAGCACTCAAAATACCTCTTCCTTTTTCAGCAGTCCAACCACTTTTATTCCAAGTCATTTAAAAATTCTTCCAATGCTTCATTAAATGCTTCCGGTTGCTCCATATTCATCATGTGACCACAATCATCCAGCACTTTCAATTTTCCATTCGGAAGATAATCCAAAATCTCAGGATGATCGGAATATCTGTTTCCGGGTGACCTGCCTTCAACAATCAAAGTAGGTACCTGAGGATGATTTTCTTTCAGTTTTGCATAAGCATCCAGTCCGATTATCACCCTCACCTCCTTATGTAAAGGCTGCCATGCATCCCAGTCATCGATCATCTCCCACAGAGGCACACGCATTCTTTCTTTTCTTGTTCCACCCGACTGCATCAGTCCTTCGAACCATTCCTTCTTCATCACATCCACTCCTTTCTTTTCCAGTGCTGCGATTTCTTCATCCCGTTTTGCCGCTTCCTCTTTTGTCATCGGCTCACTGGGTCCTTTTGATTTGCGGATATTTCCGCTGGCCAAGAAAGCGGACAACATACGGTCCGGAAAACATCCCAGCATATCCGCACCAACGAATCCCCCCAAAGACAAACCTACAATATGCGCTTTCCGTATATGCAAAGCATCCATCAAAGCAACCAGATCTTCTGCATGGGTAAATTGGAAATCTTCCGTTTGTTTGGATGAAATGCCATATCCGCGCAAATCATATCGTATAGCTCGATAATGCTTTGCAAACTTAAAGAACTGTTCATTCCACATTCTACGGTCCAAAGAGTGTCCGTGAATAAAAATAAGCGGCTCTCCCGTACCTGCTTCTTCATAATACAAAGAACCTTCCGGAACCTTCATATAACCACTTTTCACCTGTACATCGCCGGTATCTTGTGAATATAATCCGGTCAAACCGGATAATATTAATAAACAAATAAATGCCAGAATCCTCATATTCCTAGATTTACATAAAAGATACTATTTGACTTCAATTCTTTCAATATATTCATTGGTTATAAAACCATTTAAATCTTTCATTTTCTTCCCATTAACCACAACGTTCTCAAAAATCACATCCCGTACCATCCGGTCTTTGTCCAATCCTTTTATCAGTGACGGGTTTTCTCCCACCCCGTTATAAGTAATATTACGGAAAGTCACTCCATCAATGCTTTGTCCGGGTTGTTTGTCATACTTCCCGTTAAAACGGACATTGATATGAAACAGCCTCCCCTCTTGAATACTTTCCACACGAATATCCTCAAACAATATATTTTTCACCCTGTTCCTGTCGCCTGCATCTATAGCCATACATCCCTGATAAGGCACATCATCTTCATCATGTTCCAAAATATCAATATTGCGGAAAACCAGATTCTCAATAATCTCTCCTGTCGGAGAATTCGGATCACCATGACCACCTACATTGATAGGATGAGCAATATCCGCCCAAAGAATGGTATTCTGTACAGTGATATTGTCCGAACCGCCCCACCAGTTCCAACGATGATTATATAAAGCAATGCAGTCATCACTATTACGCATAAACACATTGTCTATCAATACATCGTGACAGCACATCATGTCGATGCCATCGCTCCAACCTTTACAACTGAATGATTTCAGGTTCTTGATTGTCACCCCCTCAGCACCTCCGCCAAATACGGTATAATGATCAGGATTGACCACTGTTATGCCATCTATCACTATATTTTTAGAATCAGTGATTTCAATACCACGAACAGGATGGTCCAAAATGCCACGCCCAATGATCCGTACATTCTCCACTTTATCCAGCAGCAACTTCGCTTTCACAACAGCTCCCGGTGCCAGATAAACCGTCGTATTGCCTGGTATTCTTATCTGATTGTTCGGCAGATCTTTGGGACGATGCACTCCCGGCCCGAAATACATCACTCCTTTCTCTTCTTCCGAGTAAGTCTCCGTTTCCATCGGATTGGCAAAAAGATGGAGATTATGCAGGCGGTCGCCATTAAACTCCACAGACAGATACTGAGGTTTGTCCAGCGTAAACGTAATTACATTCTTATTCTGCACATACTGCACTTTCCTGGCCTGCGGACGGATATCGACCTCATGAATCATCCCATTATTTTTTTCACCATCACTTCTACAGGACTGCCCATATCAAACTGTACCATCGAAGCATCCTGTACCCTATCCATATCTACCTGCACATTATACTCAAACAGATCTTTCCAGTCGTCCCCCGGCACACGGACACGAACCGTATAGTCATCATTATGAGGCATACCGGTCTGCAGTCCTTCGGGATAAGTCACTAATTGAGCCTGTACGGCCACACAGCATACCATAAGACAAAAGGTCAATAAATTCTTCATATTTTGCATTTTTCTTATTAGATACGTTGGGCAAACGTTTTTCACTCAAAAATAAGATGTTATCAACCGTCAACTTACAAATTAAATCAGTCTTTTCCGAATCTGTTCCGTTCCACCTCTTTTCCTTCATAAAAAAATACGACTTCATAAGATGATTTGTCATCCGCCAAGGCTGCATCCGGAGAGAAGGCCAGATACTCTACTTCATAAGGCTGCAATGTCTTTAGAGTCATCCGCCCCAAGCTATGGCCGCCACATATCACCTCCACTTCCGCCGGTTCCGATGCAGACAATCCAAAGTTTTGTATCTCCACTTTCAATTCCCCTTTTTCCTTATCAAACACAGGACGACGGGCAGAAAGCAAAGCCGGCCGGTAATTCACATAAGGCAGGCGGGCATAACCGTAAAGCATGTTCCCATTCCTGTGTTTTCCTATCATTTTGGGAGCAAACTCACCAGAGGTAATTCCACTTCCTTCGGCATTAAAAACCACAATCAAGTCTTCCCCCGAAACCTTGGTCTTCACCGGTTTGCAACCACGCCCGAAGTTCACTTCTGTAAACGAACCGAACCGCAACGACTTACATCCACATCCGTTTGCGGATGGAACCCCTCTTCGGCGGCAATCTTCACTTCAATGGTACGGGTAGACGGAGTGATCTCCTTTTCATTCAAAACGGACAATAGCATCCCTTTATTCAAGGGAACGCTTATGTTCTTGGAACTATGTTTGTCATTAGGAAGGTCGTTCCATTTTATCGTATCAATCACGGCAAAATTCATTTGGACGGCACGCCCCTTCTCGTCCTGGAAAACCTTAGGACGCTCATATTTAAACCAACGCTCCACCGTTCCGTCTTTATGGAATGATACGCCCGGCATGTATGCTTCTCCCTGTTCCGTCACCCAATGTACTCCATCCTTGGAACGCTGGTAGAAAGCAATCCTGCCCAACCAGTCATTTACGATCAAGTGATATTGCAAATCATCCCTCCATACCACCGGATCTTCAAACCGGCCCTCCACGTCCGGGTAAACCCGTTTGTCCGTCAACTGCTTATAGGGTGAAAGTCCGTCTTTGCTGATCCAGACACCTCCACCGCGGCATACCATCAGATAAGAGCCATCCTGACGACGGGCAAAAGTCAGATTGGAGAGGCCTTCTATGATTTTACGGTCACGCGGGTCAAAACTGAACTTTCCATACGTCCAAACCTTGTCATCCACCCTGTCCGCTATATAATAACCATCAATAACATAGACCACGATACGGCCGTCCGACAGACGGAACGCTTCCGGATTATGTCCTTTTCCAATGGAATTCCGTATTTTAAAAGGTCCCGTGAGCCGGTCACTTACCGCATGAAAAACGGTAGAGTTTGACCAGAACATGTGACCTTTCGGAGAGTTCTCGGGCCAGCCACACACAAACAGATGATATTTGCCTTCCGTATCCTGCAATATATTTCCTCCCCAGAAAGAAACTCCGGGAAGCTCAATGCCATTATCCACATAACGGTTCAGCACACTGTCAGTTCCCCATATCCCCTTGGCCTGGATACCGTCGGGCATCGGAAGGAAACGGTCCATAAAACGTGCACCCTTTACCAGATGTTGCCATTCGGCAGGACGTTCACGCTCGGTTATCTGTGCATGTACAGGAGCAAACAAAAAACTCGCAGCCATTAAAAAGAAGAGCTTTTTCATCGTATCATTATTTTACACGTTAACAAATCGTTTATTTATATGCTCAAAAATAAAAAGATTAAGCTGACATAAGTACCAGCCAGCTTAACAAAAAGCACGCAAACCTTTGCGTAAAATAAACTTCCACCAAATTCTTCGCCTTACCCGCTCATTCAATAACCACGCCTGATACTTTTACCGTGCCCTTCTCATAAACTACAGGAGTTACCTTTCCATTCACGACAACCGCTTTCGGACGTTTCTCGCTTCTGAATCCAGCATTCATCTTCGGTTGACCATCCATCCACAATTTCATCCGCCCGTTTTCCTCCTTTTGAATCACAAAAAGCTTAGCCAAAGAAGAAAAGAAAGAAACATCTCCTCGTCTTAAAGCGCTTCCATAACAAATAAAGTGCTCTTTTGAACCGGCTGGTTCCATACCAGCCTCATAAGTGACTGCAAACATATAAGCGTCCGTAAACCATCCGTCCGCTTCAATCCATGAATTGCTATGCATCAATCGCCCGTCGGCCAATTGATTGATATAGAGATCTGTTATTTTTCCCTTATAATGAATACGAAGTCCTATCCAATCTTTGCCTTCCCGTCTTTCCATATAAGGAAGATCTTTCTGGTCCGGCGTTTCTTTCAAGATGATGGCGGTCAGCCTTTCACCCGATCCACTTTTGCCGGCAAATGAAATGAATAATACGTTTCTGTTCCTTTTAAATCCTCCGTTGGAGCTTCTACTTCTTCCCAATATAAATCTTCGGGGTAATCATGTACAAAATCGGATTTCGCCAACAAACGGGGATATAGCAGACGGACAACAACTGAAGAATTCCCATTTGTTATATTCAGATCAATTCCACGTTTTTCCGCCTCTCCTCCCGGATGCCAAAGCCATTCAAAATGTCCCACATCATGAGTTTTCAAATCATCAATCATATAAATCACATCATCTATCCACAGGAAATGACGGAAATTACGACTAAACTGGTCTGAATACGGGCCGGTTCCATTGGCCAATACATATTTTACATTATCCGCATCGAGCAAATAATGTAAATACCCTCTCAGCATTGAACCATGATATTGTTGTTCACGCGACTGTCCTTTGCCATTGAAAAGCACGACATTGTGTGCCTCGCTTTGAAAAAAATAATTACGGTAACTGGGATTAGGATACCAGCAGTTTCCCGCATCTTTTATAATATCCACTCCTTTATGAAAGATGATGAACGAGTTGGCGTCCGCATGAGAATGATTCCATGTATGCCCGATTTAACGGCCAGCATGGTAGCATCCTTCTCCCAGGAAGTACGCATCGTAGCCACCCAAAATCTGCAAAAAGTTGTGATTTCTTTATTTCAGGCAACTGCGGCGCTTTGCTTAGATCGGGCGTATAGAGAAATCCCATCGGACGGTCGATAAAATAACCGTCACGGTGTTGCCCCTGTTCCACCTGATTCATATACCAAAGCATATTATCATTCCTGATTCCCATCGCATAGAGCAGCATCAAGGTACTTTCGGCAGTCACATTCTTATGGCTGTCACCAAAATTCATATTATATAGTATACCTGTACGCGGATAGCAGACATGCACAAAGAAATCGGACAATTTATCCAGTTGCGGAATTTGAACCGGCTTTTGTCCGGGATGGGTGTTCATCCATGCCAAACGAAACTGTAATGCTTCCTGAATCCCGAAATTGGCATAATTGAGACTTTCATACATCCCTCCATCGGCATCAAAGCTTTTCGGCTTCTGCTGCAAGACATCTCCGGCAAAGTCAAACCATTGGGGAAGAGCCTCATATACCACCTCCGCTCCTTGCTTTGCCTCCGGCAATTCGTTTTGTAAACTCAAGGCCAGTATGCCGCCCATGCAGGCACAAGAAGTCCACCAGTTATGTCCCATCGAATTCAACGAATGAATACGTGCCGGCTCCAGCACCCAGTCCCCCAGACACGGGTCAAGGGCCAACCGTTTCAATCCTTCCGCTATTTCTTTCCTCTCGGAACTTGAAAGGTCATTATAAACAGCATCATAGGCTATGGCAGAAAGGTAAGCCTTATGTGCCAGTCCCAAATCCGCTCTCCAGACAGGGATACGCGCCAGCATTTCTTCACTGCCCCACGTATCCTCCTTAATGACATCCAATAAAATCTCTTTCAATTTGTCAGCGTATTTTTTTTCATCTGTCATCAAATAAGCCAAAGCCAGGTAATCCGCCTTGCTTAGATTCTTTTTCTGTAACTGTTCATCTGCCGTCTTCTTTATAGAAGCCCATGCCTCAGCCATCTTTAAATCATTTACAATCCGTTGTTTCACCTGCTGAATGCGCTCCGGAGTATAAAGCAAAGCAGGGTGTTTTATCTTTTGCGCCTGTACAAAAGCAAAGCATAAAAAATCAATAGACATACATATATCCGTTTCATATTTCTGTTGGTTTAATTATTGTTTAACGACATAGAAAATCACTTTCCGCTTTTCCTCAACCGTCTGTCTACATCCGCCGTCCTGACATTATCCAAAAGTACACCGGCGGAAGAAATGTCGTTGACTTGTATCCGGTCAAGCGACAAGTTCCCTACATTAACGGCAATTACCGGTATCCTGGGATCAGGCTTTTCCGATTGAAAGGTGGCATTGTCCACAGCTATACTTCTCACATTTCTGATAAACAGTCCATAACTCGGCAGATTCCCCCATACAGTAGGTTGCGGATAACCTTTCTCATCCTCTTTCACCTCCCGATGGGAAGACCAATATTGGTTCCGAAATACATTTCCGGCAGTATCATGCCGTTTCCCTTGCATATCATTCGCCGTACGGCAATTTCCTGCTACAAGCCCGCCTTTATTTAGAAAGCGAACATTGCTCAAATAAATATTCTCTATCTCACCACCGGGAATCCCCGTTATGGAAGAACAAAAATTACCGGTATCATAAGCGGTTACATTACTAATCTGTATATTTCTCATTTTTCCTATTGGAGGAACCGGAGCCTCATCTATATATTTCCGGCCTCTATTCGCCAAACGGACATACAAAGGACATTCCGTACCCTCAATTACGATATTGTCAATAGACACGCCATCCATTATTCCACCATCCACCACCTCCAAAGAAATAGCCGTAATACCGCTTGGAGTAGATTTTATAATGCGGTCCCCTTTATTGCAACTCGGTTTAACAATACAATTAGAAATGACAATATTCTTATATCCTCCGGTCGATTCGGTGCCACATTTTATAGCATTGGCAAAGCTGCTGACAATACAATTATTAATAACGACATCTTCACAAGGAGCCAGCCCCGTACTTTTCAACACGATTCCGTCATCGTCCGAATCGATGACACTATCAGACAAGATAAACCTGCGACAACCGTCAATATCTATACCGTCATTATTACCATTACAATGGTTGAAAACATGGATATGCTCTACAATAACATCTTCACAATCCAGATAATGTTGATTCCACAAGGCTGAATTCCTCATACTGATACCTGAGATACGTACCCCTTTACATGAAATAAAAAGGATATTGCGCAGCCTGCCGTCGGCATCACCCGGTACTCCGCCCACACGCCCTTTTCTGCCCTTTCCTCTCCCATCAATTACACCTTTGCCTGTAACGGCTATATTCCTAGCCCCCACCGCATAAATCAACGCCGACCATCCGCCTGCATCTTTCAAAGAGCGGTAAACTGCTCTCGGCTGAATAGGAAAATCAGCATAATCCTCACTGGCATAAAGGCAGGCACCGTTATCCAAATGAAGTTCTACATTATCTTTCAGAAAAATAGTACCTGTCTTAAATTTACCCGGAGGAATAACCACTCTTCCGCCACCCTGCCTGTAACAGCTTTCAATCGCTTCATTGATAGCTTTCGTATGCACCATCATAGTATCACGGGTGGCTCCGAAATCCAGAATATTAAATTCTCCCGTCCTCCCGTGCTCCTTCGTTTGAGCAAAAACATGGATGACAGAAAGACATAGATAAAGACAAGTCATCAGCTTCTTTTTCATGGTATTTACTGAATTATGATAATAACAAATCGCAACTTCTCCCTTTATATCATTCAATACGAAAGAGAAGAAATAAAGACTCAACGCGGAGCTGACTATTTCGTTATAAAAAAACTGCGTTCCACCGGTTCAGCCGTCTGTACCTGTCCGGCAATCCCGTACTGCCAGGCTACAACGGTGACTTTCACCGGAAATTTACTGCGGGGAGGAATTTTCGTAAAGACCAGCCTGTTATCTTGTAATTCCGCAGGGCCTTCCTTTACATAATAATATATGGGCAATCCACAATCAGAAACAGCTTCAAGAGAAACTGATTCCACTCCTTCCCTCACATCTTCTATCCCCGGAAAAAGTATATATTGGCGTTTTCCCTCTGTATTCCGATAAGGAATACGAATATTGAATTGTTGTACCGCACTCTTATATCTACTGTCACCCTCATTAGCGACCAACAGCCAGATATCTCCGGTACGCTTCGGATTATCCATTCCCATTCTATAAAAACGCACGGTAAAAGTAGTATCATTCACCTTTGCCACCGGACCGCAAATACGAGTAACTTCAATTCCGCCATGAGCATGTTCCTTTATCAGTGAGGAGCGTAAAGAGTCCGTATACACCCCTTTTACGTGAAAAGTCAGGCCATCGGCCTCCGGCCGGAAAGCGGCAATCACTCCGGCATGTTGTCCGGCATCATATTTAACCAACCGGCCTCTCTGCATAAATCCAAGATATTGCATCTGCTTACCTTTATATTTTGCATAGCGGGCTTCGGTCAGTCCGGCCATTTCTTTATCAAAATACCAAAATGCATCGTGCTTATCTCCTTTATAGTCCCGATAAGGAGCCGCCTTAGCCCTGTCCTTCTGCTCCGGACGCCAACGCTCGGCCAACCACCCTTCTTTCGGATTCAGTTTTTTCAAACGGACAGGCTCATTCAAAGAAGGATGTCCGGACAAACGGTATTCCAACGCTTTTCGCAGAAACAAAGCAATATAATCGGCAGTCTGCCCGGCCACATCAAAATGTCCACGTCCCGTATCACACAAAAATGAAATACAACTTTCGGGATACATCATCCGAAACGCCAAAGCAGGGTTCACCCGCGCCTCCCACCATTCATATTCTCCTTCAATCATCAATCCCGGAATACCATCTATATTACGTGTCCTACCCCACTCCAGATTCTCCCCGCCATAGCCACACAGGTTGGTACGGGGAGCATCTCCATGCAAAGAAATGACAGCCAATGTCCGTTCAGGATTCCAAGCGGCAAAATTCCACGGATAAGTGGCCATTGCCGAATGACCGACAGGAACTACAGGTATATGTTCCAACTCAGAATAGCCGCTGACTTCCGCCAGGTCATTCATCATCCGATTGAAAATCTCTTGCGTTCCTTTTGTCACATCCCATTGCTGGTCGATTCCGGGAGTGATCCATACCAGTCCGATTCCCATCCGGGACAATGCTTCCCGGAAACGCGGCATCTCGAACAGGGTTTCCTCACTCATATTGTGCTTTCCTACCATTACGGCACGCAACTGATGGCAATCGGAAGGTATCCACAGGAAGGCAGTCGGTTCTTTGCCGGTTTCGGAAGAGATGAATCCTTTCAACTGTACGGACCATTGCCATTCTTGGGCAGTAGCAAACAAAGCACTGCACAATAACAATAAAGCAAATACTAATTTCCTCATCAAGCTATATGTTTAAATGAATATTTTCTTTTTAATACGCTCCACTCACGATATTCACTCAACACCTCATTCATTAAAATAAAAATCCACAGATACCTCATGAGGATACCTGTGGATTTATTTAACCAAACATGGGATTACAACTGACTAACCTCTTCGAATGTCAATCCTGTAATTTCCATAATATCTTCTGTAGAGAATCCTTTTTCTTTCATTCTCCGGGCATTTCGAAGAACACCTTCTTTAATGCCCTCTTCATGACCTTCTTCACGACCCTCCGCACGTCCTTCTAATCGTCCCTCTATCTTTCCCTCCAACTTAGCAGAATCAAGAACATCATTCTGGATCATCAAAGCGCTAAGATGTTCATCATAGGCATGGCGTTCCTGAGGCGTCATTGAATAATATTTCAATTTTTCACGTGCCTCACCCAATCCGGGAGCAGTCGTGTCAGGACGGATAATACCCGTCTTCAAATATTCTATCCATTCCTCTAAAGGGGTCACCGCCACCTTGTTAAACTCATTCACACGGATCAGAAAATACTCCGGATAAATTTCGGAAGGCATACGGGGCACAATGGCATCCTTTTCCCGAGTACTCACTTGAAGGAAGTCTCCTGTATGCACTCCTTTAAATATATTCTGCCCATGATAAAGATAATCAGTTCCATGACCAATATCGAAATAAAGAATGCTGATAGAATATATCTTTTTAACTTTATAATAAGTCTCGCCCAATGAGATATGTTCTGTAATGCTTTAGCCACTCCATACAGGATACGCTCCCAATAATACAGCTCACGCGTATTTTGAATCTCGATGATAACAATCTCATTTTTACTATTGAGAGCTTTGATATCAACCCGATTGAACTTATCATTCTCCGTTTGCTGGTTACCCTCGCTTTCCAAAATCTCCACTATATGAATTTCATCACCTATCAGTACCGTAAGGAATCCTTCGAGCACACCAAAATTAGCTTTATGACGCAGCAGACGCTTAACAGCCCAATCAAAACGGATATATTTATCTTGTAATTCCATAAGAATATAATTTATTCATTTTCAATGGACAAAGATAGCAAAAAGGATCATTCTTTAAAAATTATCCTACCTAAATAATTACCTTTTCTTTTTATTTCGCAAAGATGATTTCTTTTATATGCTCTCTCTAAAAAACACCGACCACAGAGTTTTAAATCTTCTTGAAGCTCTTGCTTGAGACTACCTTTTTTCATTTTACAAATACAATATCACCTACATGTTCCCCAACAAAGAAACGCGCCATGTCCGACGTTTTATACCATGCAGGCTTACCGGTCATATCATCCGATATAACTTTACCGTTTATCTTCAGATTCTCAAAACGAATATTCTTCACCATCCGTTCCTTGTCATAGCCAACAATATGTGAGAGTTCGGCATGATCGCCATTATAGGTAATATCTTTAAAAAGCACATTCTCAATGCCCCTGCCCGGAGCCTTGCAATACTTCTTGTTGTAAAATATACGCAGATTCACCAATTGTCCTTGCCTGAAATTCTCGATACGGATATTCTCGAACCGCACATTCCGGACCAGATTATTATCACCTGCATTGATAGCCAGGCAGCCTTGATAATCCACCTGCATTTCCCGATGATCCAAAATATCAATGTTCCGGTAAGTCAGATTCTCCATCACTTCATTTCTTTCCACATCTCCATGCAACCCGATAAAAATAGGATGCGCCACATCTGCCACAGGGTAGAATTCTGCATTGTTACATTACGGCATCCGCCATGAAACCCCATACGTGTAGCATACACGGTAGTGCAATCATCGGAGTTACGGCAAAATACTCCGTCAAACAAGACGTTGTTGCTGGCAAACACATTCATACCGTCCCCCCACCCGTATGACTGATGGCCTTTACATTGCGGATTGTCACACTGTCCGAACCTCCAGTGGGACATTGGGTTGTGATGAGACCTTCCACATATATATTTCGTGAATTAATAATGCTGATACCTGCCCCACGACCTTCGGGATGCACCTCACCCCGTCCCAGAATTTTCACATCACGGGCATTGACCGCACGGATACATCCACGCACAATGGCCCCACCTGCCACATAGACCGTCTTTCCCGAAGGAACATTGAGTGTATCGCCGGGTAACTGATGTATTCCCGGAGCGAAATAAATCAAATTCTTGTCTTTCAATTTCTTCGGGCGGTTTTCATCTATCGGATTCGCAAAAAGATGAAGATTATGGAAGATGTCTCCATTTACTTCAATGGACAGATTACGCGGACGGTCTAGTGTAAAAGTCATCGTACTGCCGCTGATCCTCGGAGTGATACCATACGACAACGGACGCACCCTGCCACTCTTTACTTCTCCTTTATTATAGGTAACGGAAACTTCCACCTGACCGGAAAAGTCAAAATATCCCATTGAGGCCAGTTCAACATGATGCTTCGTCTGGCGTACTTCATCTACTTTCACCGGATAAACGTCCACCCATTGCCACTCTTTTCCCACTTCGCGGACTTTAACTGTAAAATCCTTTTTTAAATCGACCTCATCAGGAGCCGGGTAAACAACCAGATGATTCTGTGCATGAAGAATAAAATGGAATCCAACTAATAAATGGACAACCAACAACAATTCTTTTAATTTCATTTATCATTCATTTTTATTGTATTGATCGATTTGGGTTTCAATGTCACCTCTATCTTCTTACCATCTATGACAAAAGTACGGAAACGCGTGTCTTCATCGGGATTATAAGTAACTATAGCCGTTCCATTGTCAGTAGTACGAAAGGCAAGCACATTCTCATGGTCTGACACTTTCAACAAACGGCTGCCCGGTTGTACAAAATGAGACAGATGCTTCATCAGATAATATTCATCAGTATAACGTACCTGGCGTGTATTACGATCTACAATAACCATTGCATTTTGTGCCCAGTCCCACCAACTCTTACAAGTTTCATCGAGCACCATATTCCAATACATATAAGCCCCCACACCATTATTGAAACAATGGACTACCGCATTCCAAGTACGCTCCAATGCCGACCAGTCATTCTCCGAATTACCACACATATTCTCTGTCTGCATATATCCATACGAAGGGTATTCCTTGTGAATGACAGGAAGCGCTTTCATACCTGTCCATTGCACTCCCACTCCTCTCACATAATCCGATACATTTTTCTGATTCAGAAAGTGCGGATGTAATCGGGGTTCGGATAATTGACTGTTCCCATCCATATCTCCGTATCCAGCGAATCTTTTTTAAATTGAGGTCCCAGATATTGGGTCACGAAAATAGCCAAGTCCTCTGCTCTCCACGTACACGAAGGCCAGCAAGGTGTCCATGCTATTTCATTTTGAGGCATGAGCATCGAAATAGTAATCCCGTTTTTTTTATAAGCCTGCACATATTTGGAGAAATAAAGCGCGTATGCCTGCAAATATCCTTGCTGCATCTTGAATCCCGTAACATTTCCCAATACATTACGGGCAGGATCAAGACGGTTGTGCCCGATATCGGTGCCCTCAATGCCGGAACTTTTCTGTGAATAATGCTCGTTGACTTTCATCCATGCCGGCGGAGTCCAAGGAGAAGCCACATCTTCAAATCGGGACGTAGCTTCAAAGCCTCCTTTATGTAAGGAATCAGTATAAAACGATCACGGTCAATACTGAAATTACGCATGGTATAATCATCTTTCACATCATTATAAGAATAATAACCAAATGAATAATCACTACAAGCAACAGGAGTACGTCCCAATGAAAAGCGTACTCCCTCTTCGACAAACAAGGAAGCCATCACTTTATCACGTTCTTCCTGAGAGACTTTGAAGCGCATTCCAGCCTATTTCATTAAACGTGCCGCCAAAGCCGGTAACATGCTGTAAAAGACTATCCATATAGACAGATACCTCCGGAGTCTGCGAGGCATGCTTCAAAACTGTTACTTTCTGAGAAGCCCAACGCTCGGATGCAGTGGTGGAATACATCGTTATTTTCTGTGCAGCAACGGTGTTCAACACCCCTGCCACAAATAATAATGAAATAATCTTTTTCATAAAATATCAAATTAATCGTTCGTTTTCTTATTGTTTTTCTGCTTTTACACGCAAAATCGTATATGAGAAGGGTGGAAATTCATAATCAAATTCAGGTCCGAATCCTTTGTATGCAATCTCCTTCGGATAAATCTTTCGGGGTTCTTCGAAGGAATTTTCCTCGCTGCCGTCGGCCGCAGTCAAAGAAATGACCCTTCCCTCCTCTGCTATGTTTTTCGATCCTTTTATCTGAATCGTGGTCAAATAAGCCGTATCAGCCCATTAACAACTTTAATCACCAATTCTCCTTTTTCTTCATCATAACCGGAAGCAACAAACTGTAACGGCATGGCTTGGGGTACAGAGGACAAGACAAGTTCATTATCCAGATAACATTCATTTTTCATGGAGGATACTACCACTTTCACTTCATACCACCTGTCCTTTTCAATTTTTTTGCCGGAATGTTCCGACAGCACGCCTTTATCTTTCCCCTTCTCCAACCGGATAAGTTCCGCCCGGTCATTACTGCTCCACATACCTATATTATATCTATATCCGGTCTTACCATCCTCACTCATACCTAAAAAAATTTGAAATCCTTGTTCACCTTCTGTTTTCCTTACTTTAAACTCCAGCGTATAGTCCCCTTCATAGACTTTTTCCGGTAACATGCGGTTTTCTTTTGATAGAATCATATCGCCAAGCAGATCCGTCACTCCGTTTTGTATCACTTTTACATCCTTAAACTCTACAGATGCCAAAGAAGCCCCCAAACCCAGATGTCCCTTACCCACAGATTCGGGTTGGGCTTCATGCATCGTGATGTTGCTTTTTACATTGTAATCAGGTCGGTTCTCCGCCGCCATCTTTTGTACATAATATGAGCTACGTCCCATTACCTGGTCAGAATCAATCCAAATCAAGTTGGTAGCCCAGTTCCTATCATGCCGATTTTCAAATAAAGGTGCATACGAAGCCATTGTAACCAAATCGCCATTTCGTTCCATACCACCGATAAACGCAGCTTCAGACAAAGCTCCCAGCATATTTCCTCCACCAACTCCCCGGTTACAGGCATATTCCCCTACATAAACCGTATATTTTCCCCGTTCATAAGTATCGAACAAAGTTGTGTTACGAAAGAAAAAATACGGATCGACATACCAATGTGGATCAATCATATCCGTTTTAGCTATTGCAGGAGCCCCATCACGTTGTGGCATTTCATTATAAATCAATGTCAACTGCGGATACTTCTCCTTAATGGCCTTATAGAACAGATCAAAACGACGATCGTATTCCGGTCCCCAGTTTTCATTACCAATCTCCACATATTGCAATGGAAAAGGTTCGGCATGACCATCTGCCGCACGGCGTTTTCCCCATTCCGTAGTCACATCACCCAATGCGTATTCAATGGCATCCATACAATCGTCCAAATAATAGGATATTTTGTCGTCAGGACAAGCATCGCCCATACGGAACTGACACCCTAAACCTACATTACATACAAACATGGCTTTTGCGCCTATATCTTCACAAAACTGCAACATTTCATAATATCCGAAACCATACGAGCAACGGTATATCCCCACGTACTATACTCTCCGGGGCGTGCAGCCGGATCTCCTAATGTTTTTTCCATTCAAAGCGGTTATTCAAAGTAATTCCCTCTACCACACATCCTCCAGGCCAGCGGAAGAATGCAGGTTTCAATCCTACCAACATCTCGGCCACGTCTTTACGCAAGCCATTCGGGCGATTATTGAAAGTCTTTTCCGGAAAAAGAGAAACATAATCTATCCAAATCTTACCGGGAGCATCAAATTCCAAAGCTAGCTTTGCCTTGGCATCTTTTGCAGCAGACAACAATGTAGCTTTTATATCATTCCAAGTGTTGTCATTCTTCACTTTGAGAGAAGTTTCCGCCAGCACATCTCCTTTCGAAGAAAGTAATTTGGCTGCAACCGTTCCTTTATAATCGGACGAAGTGCGAATAATAACACGCAGATGATAGTTTTCACCGGCACCGATCCCCATTCCCCAGTATCCTTCATTCACCAATTGAATAGGGTGTGAAGCATCCGTTAGTGTTATCTCCAAATTATTAGGAGCTGACTGAAATTTCGGACGCTCTTTAGTAAGCCTCATCCGGGCAGCCGCAGTATCCTTCACCAGCAAATTCCAAGCACGTACAGGTTCTGTATTCCACTTGAATGAACGATCGTGACGTACTTCTCCGGTCAAGTGATATTTCTCCGGACTGGGAATCAGTTTATCTCCTTCCACATGATACCCTGCCGGCATCTCATGTTCCTCGAAACTACGGTTCTGAACCAACTCGGCATATAATCCTCCATCACCGGCATGATTAATCTCTTCAAAAAAGACACCATACATTGAAAGAGCTATCTCGGCACCTTTCTCCTGAAGGTTAATAACAATCCCTTCCCGTTCTGTCGATGGAAAACTGCATGAAGCTATTGCTGTTCCCAATATACAAGCTGATAAAAGTTGTTTTATATTCATCATAAAAGTCGATTTTAATTATAATACGTTTATGAGACATGAGACACTCAACAGCATAGAAGATAATAAAAAAAATGAATGCATCAACATTCAATCTCAAAGGAAATAATCTTTGAATCTAAAATTTGACAACATTCATTGTACAATAAAAAGAGTCATATCATTACTTAAAAATAGAATTTGATACGACTCTTTTATGTTCATCTGTTACAATCCGTAACTTTTCCGATAGTTTGTTATTTATCCACTTCCTCCAAATAAAGCACTCTACTTGAGTATTCGTTCTTTTGCGGCTTGTCCACATTATGATTGTAAGGTATTTCCAAACCGTTCGCCATCAAATAAGCACCGCTGAACACTTGTCCTTCAAAACTAAGCGGATATTTATCTATACGGTTCAACTCACGGATACGATAACGGCTTTCAGAATTCAACCCCGCCATGACTACCCGTGGCAAGTGTTGGTTCATAAAGTGCTCCAGCTTCCACCAATAGAATACCGCCTTGTCTTTTTCCGGCGAAACGTACATCAAGGAAGCTGCCCCCAACTTGTCGTAAGGAGAAAGCAAGCGGTATATGTCCCCCATCTGAACCACCGGACGAATTTCCTTGTACTCGGCAATCGCTTTACGACACAGTTCTTTCTCATCATCCGTCATGTTCTTGGGTTGTATCTCCATGCCTAAACGTCCGCTCATCGCCACGTCAATACGATACTTCAACGGGATGGTACGGAAAGTCTGATGATTGGGTGCAGCACTGATATGTGACGCCATACCGATGGCTGGAAAGAAATAGGAAGTGCCCCACTGCATATAGATGCGTTGCAAAGCATCCGTATCGTCGCTTGTCCAAACTCGTCAAAGTAAGGCAAAAGTCCATAATTGACACGTCCACCACCACTGGCACATGCCTGCATCGTCAGTTCGGGATATTTCATCCGGATTCGCTTGCAGACATTTTCCAGTCCACGATGATAAGCTATATATAAATGGCTCTGTTCATCCTTGCCAGATAGTTGGAACCATGATTCAAGATAGACATATTGGCATCCCATTTGATGTAATCTATTTCGGGATAGTTAGTCATCAGTTCGTCCACTACGTTGAACACGAAATCCTGTACCTGCGGATTACCTAGGTCGAGTACCACCTGAGTACCTCCCCGTCCCAGTACCAAGTCGCGTTCCGGTGCTTTGATCACCCAATCCGGATGCTTTTCATACAATTCACTTTGAGTGTTCGCCATTTCCGGCTCTATCCAGATGCCAAACTTGATACCCTGCCGCTTAGCCACATCTATCAGCCCTCCAACACCCGAGGCAGTTTCTCCTTATCCACCATCCAGTCACCCAGCGAAGTGCGGTCGGTCTTGCGAGGATATTTGTCACCAAACCAGCCGTCGTCCATCACAAAAAGTTCACCGCCCATAGAAGAAATATCCGCCATCATCTGCTTCATACCGCTTTCGTTGATTTTGAAATAGACACCTTCCCAACTGTTCAGCAGAATCTTTCGGAGCTTGTCGCCATTAGCTAGTTTATACGTTCTTGCCCAGCGATGAAAGTTACGACTACCACCACTCAATCCTTCGTCACTATAGGTCAATGCCAGTTCGGGAGTCTTGAATACCTCACCGCTTTTCAGATGATAAACGGAGTTGTCTTCGTTGATACCTGCATAAAAATGATGGTATTCGCTTTCATCTGTGTCAATGCGCAGTTTATAATTACCTCCGTAACAAAGGGCAGCACCAATCACACGTCCGCTATTCTCACGTGGCTGTCCGTCCAACGAGAACATCACTTCGGCGTGTGCCGTGTGCGAATTGCGCACTCCGTCCTTATTCTTTATCACTTTCATACCCGGTTCCAGCGGTTCCTGCACCAGACGCGCCTCGTTTGCCCAAGCACCGTAGAGACTGGATAGCCAGACATTGCCCTTACGAACGGAAGATAGCAGATGCAAACTGGTTCAGCTTCACGTTCTTTTTCTCCTTATGGCTGATTTCCGTCCACGCCTCAATGACGTCCACATCCTGATAGGCTTTATAGCAGAGTTTTACATAAAAAGGATATACTTTGTCTTTTAGAGATATAACTGTTAAATTTGCTTTTTCCTGATGAGTAGTTTCCACGCCAATGACTTCCATTTGAAGCGTCATGTTTCCATCCTCATGCTGCACAGACAAAGCAGACTCAGAAGGACAATTCAGTCCGTAGACTGGATAAGCGGAAAAACTTCCAGACTCTGTACTAACAATAGCATGTACATCAGCATCAGTAAGTTTTCTACCATAGTACAAAAATTTCAATTCTCCTCCTTGCGAAGTGGAAAGCAATAAAGAGGTATGAGAAGTCGATATTAAAACTTCACTTTCTTGTGCAGACAACGGGAAAAACACTCCCAATAGAAAAAACAATAGCAAAAGTTTATTTTTCATGTTTATATTTATTTGAATTCACAATAGCCTAAAAAAACAGCAATGAAGAATACTTTTATTTTCATAGCTGTTTTGTATAAGATCTTATTTTACCGGAGTAAAAACTCCAACATAACCACCACCAGAAACCATCTTTATTGACAAAGACTTCCCGGCAACGAAACGCACCTTCTTTTTCAATACTTCTGTCGGCTTTTTATCAGCATTCTTTGCATCAGCCCAATACTCAAACTCATACTCGCCTGCTGGCAAAAAAGAGGTTTCGATTTCCACAACACGCTTCATGCAATTATTCATTGCACCTATAAACCACTGTTTGCCCGAACGCTTGGTCATCACAATATATTCTCCCGGATAGCCATCAAGGAAACGAGTGTCATCCCATACAGTTGGCACTATTTTCAGAAAATCAGCCCCCGGCTGACCTAAAACATATTTAGGATGTTCGCACATAACCGTTAACGGGCTATCATAAATCACAAACTTAGAAAGCTCGGCACATCGTGAATTAGGTACCGTAGTTGGATTCTTCGGTTTGAACCCTTCCATAGATACATTTAGAAAACCTCCGGGCGTATAATCCATCGGACCGGCCAACATACGTGTGAAAGCTAATGTAACATTGTGTTCCGGTGTCACTCTTTTAGAAAACTTAGAATATTCTCCTCCCATAACACCTTCACGGGTCAGCAGATTGGGATAAGTACGCCCAATGCCGTCTGGCTTGTATGCACCATGAAAATTCACCATGAGCTTATGCTTTGCCGCTTCCTTTATGATACGATGATACCAATTTACCATTTCTTGGTCGTCACGATCCATAAAGTCTATCTTTATACCGGCTATTCCCCACTTTTCATACAAGGCAAATGCTTCTTTGTAACTATCATTTTTGTTCACGTCCGTACAATAGAGCCATAGCCAGCAACGCACGTTTTTAGAACGAGCATACTCCAATATCTCCGGCATATTCAACTGAGGTGCAGGTTTGGTGATGTCTACATGAGCCTTGTTGTAAGGACCGTACCATTGCCAATCTATCAACATATACGACCAACCCTGCTCCTCTGCAAAATCAATATATTCCTTTATTACATCCATTTCCATCTTTACTTCACCGCTCCACCAATGATCCCAAGCACACATACCCGGTTTTATCCAAGATGTATCTTCAATGGCGCAAGGAGGATTCAAACCATAAATAAGCTCTGTTTCGATGAACTATCCAGGATGATCTCCTACCAAAATAACACGCCAAGCGTAGCCATTTTCTCAAAGAAGCGAGCTTTCACTCCATCTTCCTTCTCTCCGGGCAATGGAGAAAGTCTGGTAGCCAATACTTGATTTCCTTCCTGCGCACTGTTACCTTTTCCTATGTAAAATCCAGGATAATCATCAATGCAAGCTTCGGTGATAGCCACATAGTTTTGTTTGTCCACCTCCACCAAGAAAGGAAGACCTGCACAGTGTCTGCAGGCAGATAGTTCAACGTAGTCTTCACGAACTCCGATTCCTGGCTGGAAGTATAATTTCGTTTGTACTTCGCTGCCCATCCAGTTGCATCCGCCGGTAATGAGAACCCTGTCAATTCTTTAGTTATCTGTCGGTTTCCAATTTTTCTTCCACCATACAGTTGATAACGGAAAGCCACCCCTTCATCATATACGCGAACCACAAAATCCATCCGACGACGATTTCCCTCCTTCTCTTCCAAGTTAAAAGTCATTTCATTCCAATGCAACTGAACTTCCTCATGTTTATTCTTCACTACCGGAATCCAAGATTCAGATCTAGCTTCAGCTTGAGGAACATTCAGTAATGCAAAATTGCCTTGCATCGGTTTTTCATCCTTGAACTCAAAGCCAAGTGGTGAATCAGCCACCAAGACTTTATTCTTGTAAACAACTGAATAACTCAATGTTTTCTCATTGCATACTTCCATTTGTATTCTACCGTCCGGTGAAGATATCTGAAAGTGCTGTGCCGACACCCCCGTTGCCAACAACAAACTGAAAAATAAAATAACTCTCCTCATATCAATCAACTTAAATTTTCTATAAAGATAAAACAATTAATCAAACGGAGCAAAAACGCCCATATATCCGCCACTTGTCGCTTTTTTTACAGTAAGAGGTTTACCAACTGTCATTTCAGAATGTTCATTTTTACAGTAAATAAAGCTAGCACCCTGTCACTAGAATATAATTGCCTACTGCTCATTTCAAAAGTAAAATATTACTATTGCAGCACAAAAGAAGAACATAGCCACTTCAACCATGTTCTTCCCTTACCAGCATTAATATCCAGGGTTCTGTAATAAAGCAGGATTCAATTGAATCTGCGCTAAAGGCAAAGGATAGAGATAATGCTTACGTTGCATATTAAATTGGGATTTACTATTAATGATCAATGCCTGAGACCCATCATCCAATGTTTCATAACCGTAAATAGCCACCCCATCCCATATTTTTTCCACTTTTCCTGCTACCTCATAACCAAAACCGGCAAACTCTGTATCATTTCCATCCGGATTCTTTACTACAATTCCTGACCGGTCAGCATTTAAAGCTTCTTCTGCAATACCCCAACGAAGCAAGTTCTGTCGGGCGAAGATTCTCATTACGTAGTTCTACCGCCCTTTCATTACGAATCAAATCCAACATGGTCAGATTTCCAGACTTACCTGTATTTGCTTGGTAATTAGCATTCGCTTGTGCAACAGAAGCATTACTGATACGAGCCGAACCACCACGATCATGTAAAAGATTGATTGATTTATCTAAATCAGAATCAGAAATCCGCCCATCTCCCAATTCACATTTAGCTTCTGCATAAATCAAGTATACTTCTGCCAAACGGAGCACCGGATAATTATAACCTTCATCCGTATCTTTATAATCTTTTCGTTCCGAACACATTTTACGGTTTTGGAAACCAGTTTGTCCTGAATTTTGTACTAGAGGATAATATACCGAACAGCCTGAAGGAAAATCAAAAGTGGTCACATAGTTAGCCTTAAGATAAAGACTCTTATCAGCCCATTCGCTCCCATCCAATAATAAGTAGTTCCCGGTATTTTAATACAAGAAGTAAAACGAGTATCCCGACAGGTATAAATATCAGTCATCTTGTTATATCCTTTATAATCCTTAGAATAGAAATAAGGCAAGCCATCTGTTACGCAAGGAAACATATTTACCATTTTAATCGTAACAGCTCCTGTATTATTATTGTCACCACCTGTAGCCTTGGTTATATTTTTACCAATGCGTTTACTTGTATGGTTATAAGCGATCTGAAGAATAAACTCATGATTTTTATCTTTAGTAAATCCCATAGGATTCGTGTTTTCATCTTCCAGATTAAACAAATAATTATAGGCTATACCCTCATATATAGTTCCTTCCGCATTCCACAATTGATATTTACCAGAAGACATTACAGCATCCGCTAATGAAGCCGCTTCTGTTAACATACTTTGTATATCAGGATATCCCACGGGCTTATCGCTACCTGCTCCTGAAGTAGTTCCATCACCATCCGTAGTAGTTCCCACATACTTCTCCCACGTAGCCTCAAACAACAGCGTACGTGCTTTGAACGCTTGCGCTCCTTGTTTGCTTATTTTTCCATCATAAGCCGATTCGTCCGGCAAATATTGAATAGCATAATCCAAATCATCAAAAATTTGTTTAGCTACTTCATAACGTGAATTACGTGGAGCATACAATTCTTCAGAAGTTGAAGTAAGCCCCTTTGTTATGACAGGTACACCTCCAAAACGCTGTAACAACCAAAAATATTGATATGCACGGAAGAAACGAGCTACAGCCAACGAAGCGTTGATGCTCCCTGTACCAGTATACTCCTCTCCTTTTTCTATAACCACATTACATTTCCGTATCTTCGCATAACACAGAGACCAATAAGTATCATTTGTGGAAGGTGCTAATATACCTTGGGCAACAGGATTTATTCCAGCTAAAATATCAGAGTTCACATCAAGCATATCATAATATGAACTGGTATACTTAGTACCATTGACCGTTTCAGACACATCACCAAAACCATAAAAACTATATGTACTATTGGCTGCCGCCTCAAATTCTTCAGGAGTTTTATAGAAATTGGCTTCGGTTTGCTGGTCTGTGGGATTCAAATCCAAAAAATAATCCGAACAAGAAGCCATTCCCATAGCTATAGCAATTGCACTTGCTGCAAATAAAATCTTTTCATATTTTCTTTTTTAAATTCATTTATTAAATGTCAAATCAACACCAATTGTCCAGCTACGGCTGAAAGGAAGACTAGTTCTAGTATTAGAAGCCGTATACCCTTTTCCGGATCAAATCCATCAGATAATCCTGTTATCTCCGCTATATTATCACCTGAGAAATAAAATCTTAATTTCTCTATTTTCCATTTATCAGTGATAGTGGAGGGAATGGTATAACCAACAGTAACATTTTTCAGACGAGCATACCATGCGTTTTGAACAGAAGCGTCATTATTGTCCACATTCCATTTATTTTTTCCACCCTGTAAAGAAAGACGGGCATACTCAGCATTTTGATTATCCCAAGTCCATGTATCCAGTTGAGTTGTCAAAATATTGTTGTAGTTAGCGTAAAAAGCACAAGTGTTTAAACCACCTTCACGCAAGAAATAACGTTGACCTACTCCTTGTACAAATAAAGAAAAATCAATATTCTTCCACTTAGCACCGGCATTAAGCCCAAAGGTAAAATGAGGATCAATATCACCATAATGATACACA